>Ga0222717_10004078_pt1 | contig 10837 bp, 9 predicted proteins | sample C33_18DmetaG_FD_165053 | JGI IMG/M metagenome (GOLD analysis project Ga0222717, IMG submission 165053) | Estuarine water microbial communities from San Francisco Bay, California, United States - C33_18D | ecosystem: Environmental > Aquatic > Marine > Unclassified | place: USA: California...
CCTCATGTCATTGATAACAGCCTCTGCATCAGGACCAAGTTTTGCAATCTTCTTACCATACTTGGAATAAGACTGTTTGAATAAACGAGTTAGTTCAGCAGGAGTAATCTGTTTTTTATTACGAGCATCATTCACCCTGTCCATAAAGTGTCGAGTGAACTCAACATCAATACCAACCTTTGCGAACAGCCGATCAGCAAACTTCTCTACCTGATTTAAATCTGATTGTGTTATCATTATGACCTACCTGTAGCTTTCATTGCAACACCCCTTACATGTGCTTCCATGTTCTGGGCATTAATAATCTCAACTGGTAATTTTGTAGATGTTATGTTAGATTTAAACTCTTCAGCAGCACCAGACACCATTTCATCTGCATCCTCTATTATCCATATCTTTTTGATTTCAAAATCATCAATTACAATCTCATCCCAGTTATCATCAGTTTTGCGGCGTTGCATATAACGAGTCAATGTATTCTGAACCTGTGTGGAATTTTTTTTGAATACTTTCTCAACACCATCCAAATAATCCTTTATAAGAGATTGCATTATCCTACCAGCATTCTTTACTTTAGAATTTTTATATGTCACATGCATGTGCATCCATTTGTCAAAATCATCTTTACCTTTTGGTGCATCTCCACCAAAGGCCTTTCCATATTTTTTGATTAATACTTTCAATAGTATTTCAAGACCCTTTTGCATTTTCGCAACATCATCGGAACCCCACGGACCTCTGAACCAATTAAAACCAAGCATCCTTCTACCAGATGTTTCGGGAATAGACATAAGGTCTTCTTTTGCTGATGCAAGAATGTTTCCTTCCAGTTCAATAACAAGACCACTACCTCCCTGTACACCTGTAACAATAGGTGTTCTATCCATATTTGTAAATGCAGATATGGAACGATTTGAGTTTTGAATTTCATACAACTGATCAAAACTAGTCATTCTTGTTACATGAAAAACTGTTGCTCTAACTTCCTTCGGGAATATTCTTTTAAACATAGAACCAGATAGAGGCAGCCACATATGATTTGCTGGCGAACCGGGCCCACCTCTTCTTGCTGAAGTGGCTGACATATCTGATCCACCTTCTGCCCTAGTAAAAATAAGTTCTGATAAACTTAATGAGTGGGTGGGTGCGAAATCTAATTCCTCGTATAAAGATTTGAAGGTTTTCATTTCATAGCCTAAAGTCTAATTTTAAGTCCAACACGGGTAGAACCACTCGAAGCACCCCCATATGTTGACAACTCAAATCTCTTGAACTTTGGTAATGATGGCATTTTTAATATATTATCTCCTCTATCTAAAAAATATACTTCAAAAGAATCATCAGACCTACTATGAATAACAAAATAGTCATCACCACCTTCCTCAAAGTGATCCAATATTATTTTATACATCTTAGTCATTATTGTTGTGTCATCGGTAATAAAATCAGATGGTAATTTTCCAGATTTTATTACACCTTCATCGCCAGCTAAACCAATTTTTGAATCTATTGAGTTATAAAAATCAATAAGTCCTACAAAAGTACTAGGAAAACCACCTTTTAACATAAGTTTTTTTACGCTGCCGTCTTTTGTCTTTAATGTATCAATATATACATTTGCAATTTCTTCAAGCAATTCTGGTTTACGACCAGACCTTTTAACAGACTTATCAAAAAAAGCAACTTGTGACTTTCTATTACTTGTACCTTTTATTTCAAATTGCACACTTTTATTTTCAATTGACATTACCAAGTCAGGGATTGTAGAACCCGCTTTTGCAATCTTATAATCATTTGAAAATTGTAAATCTTTTTTTCGACATATCTCCATAACATGCTGTGCAACCATATCTTGTGTTTTTGATCCAGCCCCAACTCTTCCTTGAGAAGAACCACTAGGTTTAATAACAGCACTTATTGAAACGTATCCATCTACACTTTTATCAAATCCTTTGAGAGATATTGGAGCAAGGGTTGTCTTTCTACCACGAACACCAAATTCATCAGATTTGTGTAGAGTTGCTGGAATTGTAAAATAAACCCTGTCATTAGGAACTAATGACTTTATAACTTTTCCTGTTTTAGAATACAAAGAAGTTTTTTTCGCTATTTCAAATCCAGATTTATATTTGTATGTTGATTTATTTGTTGGAGCATATGTTGTTCTTTCACCAGCCCCAGAAAAAGATTTATTATTTCCCACATCAGATGGAAAGTTTTTAGGACTAAAGGATGCTTCATTGATGAATAAGTCTTGAATCCTATCAACATGGGGAGTATATGATTCTGTACGGGGGCGTAATTGCCGTACATAGTGATTGAGATTAGACATTCAACTGCTCCATGTGTGTGTTATATTCTATTTATATAACATGGAACTTGATGGGTGTCAATTAAATAAAGTCTTCTAAACTTCCAACTTCTTTTTTCGCAAACCGGCCAATCAGGCGTTCTGACTTACCCATATTCCCTATTGTGGCTGCAGATAGGTCCGTATAACAGACCGTTGTGAACCTCTGTCCCGCACCACTAATAGGTGTAACACAGTGTAAACTCTTAGAATCTGCAATACACACGCAGTTATCTGGGAGATCAAGACCTACACCCCAACGAGGGAATGAGAGATACGCTCCCGTGTATTCGCCCTGTCGATGACAACTCATAGTTGTATACTCAACATCCTTCCCATCGCTATGAACACCCATGGCTTTACTCTGCATTGCACTGTACCGATTAGCACTCAGGGTGGTGATCATACCATGACGATGCTCTGGTGCGATTGCTTCTTCTGCGAACCTTTTCTGTCTATTGTAAATCTCTGGTGCAGCTTTCTCAAATGCACGTTCAACATCAACACACAATGGTTTCAGTGCTTTCCAACTCTCCTCATTGGATATGTTAATTTTTCCTGTGAAACGTCCACGCTTTGCACCAATCATTACACTATTAATTTCGTTGGCATATGCGATCATACCCCACTTTCCATTTTTTGCTCTCACATGGTACGAATTGGGAGATCGAAGTTTGTAGTGTTCACCCTCAATCAATCCCTTAGCAGCCATCTCAACAGGGTCAATAGGACCAGCGCAGTTTGCTCGCATGGTAGATGATTCTTCGATGCCGTAGAGAACATCACGCATATCATCATTCGGAAATGCGTTTGTTACCACATAAGCAATAGGAACACCGGGCCCGTCAAGTGTAGCATCTGGACGCATGATAACAGTGTCCTCTGTTACATGAATAATCTCATCAAGATCAGACTCATCATAGAACTTACCGTTCCACTTTTCGAAAGTCTCTTTCTCACCATAATCATTCTGTGCGATTATATGCTTCATGACATCTCCATTTTATCAAACATATCTTGGGTAGTATATTTGCTGTCATAGTAAGAATATGTATCATATGATTTATCTCTATACTCATTCCTTAGCTCTTCATTAGCAGACAGCTCTTGCACCAAATCTCTGCACTCTTCCATGTTGTCATTAGAAAGCCATATTGTTCCACTATCTAATTCTGTTAAAGGTTTATCATAGTAACGATGAATACAAATATCCCCGTATTCTTTTCTGAACACAGGTATTGCTCCAACTGCAACAATTTCTAAGTGAGTAAACTCTAGGGATTTTTTAATAAATCTGTCCTCAAGTAAAGACAGCTGATAGCCAAATCCACATTTAGACATCCTATTCAGCATTGCTTTATTGTTATAATCACCAAAGACTGTCGCATCCTTTCCATATCTATCTTTCAAGTCTACAGTGTCTATTTCTGAGACAACTTCATCAAAAAACTTATTCCTGTTTTTTAACTCTATAAAAATAGGACTCTTATCTATTCCTTCAAATGTGGTTAAGTGGCCCAATTCTTTTAAATACTTATTATGGAAGTCAAACATCATGTCATAGTTTTTCCATCTCGCAGTCCGACCTATCCATTTGTGATGCTTCATATCTTGATCTTCAACAGATTTATGATATTCCTCATAGTGAGAAAATGATATTCCCGGCTGCATCAGGTGAATATCTATTTTCCTCATATCAAAAAGATTTGGAGTATTTACCATGTCTGCAAAATCACCAGTGTCGGAGTGTGCAAATATTATATCTGATTTTTCATAAGAATCTTGTAGCAATGTATTTCTTCTTAGTGAAGACTTGTTATGATCATGCTGAATAAACACCCTATATACGCCTAAGTCCAACAGTGTAGAAAACCTATCTTGACATTTTTTACTGTGATTAACAGACGGCAATGAATTGAATATAATTATATCAGAAGATTTACAGCCCTCATATACCTCATCAAAATCATCTCTGTCAAAGCGCACATGAACCAAATTCTGTATCTCATGGGAGTCGTTCCTAGACCACCTTTTATCCTTAGATGCATATACCATAGGAGTATGGGAGTTGTTGAGTAACCACCTCTCCAACTCTACAGTGTATTTTGTAACGCCGCACCCTTCGAGGCCTCGTCCTAGAACAATAGCTACTTTCATAGTTTATTTTCCCATTTCAAAAACTTTTCTTCTGTCCATTCTGATGTTTGTGTTGGGCCACTGTAATGAGTTATAAATTTGCCCCGTTTTCTCCAAGAACCCCAATCATCATCAAGCAAATTATATTTTCCATAATATTTTGAAACTAACACATTAAACACAGATTGGTCGTGTTGACCATTTTTAATATTTTTCCAACAATCTAATTCATCTTTCCAATACTGTTCAGTTAATTGTAAGAACTTTTTATCAAACAGTATCACTCCACTACAAAAATAATCATGTGTATCTGGAAGATTGTGTATTTGTAACTTTCTTTTATTTTTTTCTTTTCCTGATGGTGTTTGTTTTGAATTATCTAAAACTGCTGAAAATTTATCATAATTAAAAATATTTGGACAATTCTTTGTTATTACAGCATCACTATCTAGGTATAATATTTTATCATATTTTTCATACATTTTGTAAACATACAATGTATGATAACATGGTGCATATTCATTTCCTAACCAATCTGTGTTATATAAGCAAAAATAATCTGCACCAAATTTATCTGCATACTCTTTAGCTCTTTGATTCGAAAAACCATAAAGAGAATTGGAGTATGCAAACCTTTTTTTACCAGAAGTTTTGACTCCGTTAGGTTTTATATTAACTTGGAATACAAGAGTTTTCATTTTGGCATATAATCCTCATACTTCATAGTCTTACCGCTGTGTGCATTAGGGCAGTAAGTCTTCAGATTTTCAGGCGCAAGATTATTTAGATTGCGGTCAACGTGGTCTACTTGCAAACCCTTTTTATAATTTACTAAACGCTCTTCCTCAGAAAGAGGAAATTCTTCAGAACCAATTGGCGGGTTAGTAACAAAGTCTTCAAAGCATTTGCAGCCTTCACGTTCACAACGATCCTTTTGTGCTGCTTTGTATGCAGCATCACGCTCTTGTTTAGAAGCAGAAATGGTTTTTTTATAACCATTGCGATCAACATTATTAAACTGACTCATAGAAAGAGGAGCAGAATAGTCATCCTTCCACTCTGGTACAGCAACTTTATAGGTTTCAGTATCAGGAACAAAGAAAGTGTGTGAGTTCTGCAATTTCATGTACTCACGCAACTCATCAAAAACAGGAGAGTCTTTGTAGTTCTCCACAAGCCAATCTACAGCATCCGACACAAAGTTAACATCCAAATCTTCAATGCCAAAGTTGGTGCGAACAGCACGGCCAAAGATTTGAAGAATAGAAACTGTTACTTTATTTTCACCAACTTGGTTACGCTCCCGTGAGTGAACTTCATGAGAAATATTAGGAACATTTAAACCAAATTTAAACTTCTCAATGTGAAAAATATATCGCAAATCAACCTTTACATTTTTATCAGTAGACAAAGATGCAATCTCTGAGGTCTTCATCAGATTGGTAAACTCATTGAAAGATTTCACCTTACGGCGTTCGCCGTCAAGATTTTCGATTATATAACCCTTTTCAGTTGCAATTCCAAAAATAAAAAGTGAGGGGTCATATTTTCCTGCCAGCATCGCAGCAACAACCGCTTGCTCTTCATCAATATTCAACGATGAAGTACCATTTTCGATATTAGCACCAGCATTTAAAGTCATAACGGTTTTTGGTGCCAATTTAAGGGATGGTTCATGTGCGTTAATGATCTCAACTGTTGTAGCAGAAGTTGCAGAAAATGCCAAATAATCAATTAGTGCAAGTTGAATCCCTGCTTCAAAACCAACCTTATCTGGATTGTAAACAGTAATTCCACGCAACTGACTAGTGATTTCAGTCAACTCATCTTGTGTTGCCCAATCCTCTTTTTTGACAAGAAGGTTGTACATCTTGGAGTTGATCTTAGGAATCAATCCCTTATGCTCAAACAAAGGTGTTGCAGTAAAACCAAAAACTTTGGAGTTTTTATGGAGAGCAAGGGCCTCTACAAACTCATAGTAAGATGCTTTGTATGAAGTACCTGCATGGCCAGTGTTGTATTTCGCAGTTTCTTGAGAAGAAGAACCACCAAAATGAGCTTCATCCCAATAAACTCCAAACTTCTTATCCTTCAAAAAGTCAATTAGAATATCAGAGTTTTCGTTATCTGTACCACCATTTACAGCGCCACCAATAGTAGAAACTAGAACTATCGGATAATCATCATCTGCATTAAGAAATTCATCAACACTTTTTGTAACATCTGCTTTGCCACGCAGAGCTTTTCTCATGTCAGCAAAATCTTGATCCACATTATCCTTAAACACAGTCAAAAACAGAAACTTGTTGTAATCCTCGTTAATATTAGAAGGGATCAAATTGTTCATAATATTATAAGTCTTACCAACACCAGTGCCAGCAGTAATAATATTAATCTTGCCTTTTTCGTGATTCTCATAAGAATCAATGATAAGACGCTTAGAAACCAAACGCAACTTCTTAATATTTGAATATTTACTCATAATCTAATCTTTCTCTTCATTTCTAACTATAACTGACTATAACATTTTGAATAGGATTTGTCAAGAAAAATCTTCACTTTTTTCGTTGTATTTTTGCAACAAATTTTCGTATATACTCTCTGCAAGATATTTTGCCATTAATGGAGCAACCATCAGACCAATGCGCTTACCCCTCTCGTAAATATCTTCAGAAGGATTCACATAATCTGTTGGTAGCGTCATTATAGCTGCGGCCTCTAGCGGAGTAAATATGCGATCTTCTAGAGGATGCAAGTGAACGGAAAGACTTGCCAAACCCTGCTCTGTGAGGCTGTGTGATGCTTGATTCCATGGCACCCTACGACTTTGGTAGAAGGAGTGTTTAGCTTCTGGAATACTCTTGCCCCACTTCTTTCTATGTGCAATAAATTTTTCATAAAAATTTGACACAACGTCATCACCGACAGACACGACCCTATCAGGATTCTTGGGTAGCCGTTTCAACCATTTATATTTAGCAGACTTTTTCATCCTCTCACAAAGTTCTTCAGCATCTATACGATTCATATTGTTAAGTTGCAAGTCACCAATTGCTTGTTCTATCGTTGGTTCTTCATCCAGTGCAGGCTCTGGAAATAGAGATGAAACCAGCATCCACGGCATACCAATATCTTCCAGCACATCATTGCGTACTGATACGATGAAAACACGTTGACGTTTCTGTGGAACACCAAAATGAATACCGTTTAGAACTTTAAATGTAGTTGAATATCCAAGTGCTTCAAAGTCTGTGACCATGCGATCTAAATGCTGCTTTGCATATTCCATCGTTAGACCTTTGACGTTCTAGCAGATGATAACCTTCGGCATCATCTCACCAGCAATGCGAATCATCTGCCATGTTAGGTCTTCGATATTAGCTTGTTTCTTTCCATATGCAATCTTCTCCTTACCCCACCCTGCCTGTTTTGTTCCAGACATGGAGAAAGGTGGACACGGCGGCGAACCATCCATGATATCTAATTCGTATTTCTTTAGACCTGTCATCTCCATAATCTGTTGTCCAGTTACATCCTTGATATCACCGCATATGTGTGGAGTGTCTGGCCAGTTTGCAAGATAGGTATCAACTGCGACTTGCTGAAATTCATTCACAAATTTACAGTCACCACCTGCCAGTTTATAACCAGCAGATGATCCACCGCCGCCTGCAAAGAAGGAGATGTATGAGAATAGTTTTCGATCAGAAGATTCCTTTAGGTCATCTAGTGTGTAGCGATAATATCTCATCCAAAAAAATCCTCCAGTGTTCCTACTTCATCGTTTTTCAATATCCAGTTCATCTTATCCGTTATCACACGCAACGGCGCTAAGAAGCTGTCTTCGTATTGACTAGTATAGTCAACCATCGGCAATATGTCAAGTTCCTTTGGTATCTTTGTCATAAAAGAAAACGCAGAGGCTTGATAGATATTGTCTTTGAGGTTTACAAATTTCACCTTGTCTCCTTCTTGAATAGAAACGTACTTATTGCCAAGTTTGTTCTCATCTACGAGATGGTTGTAGAGTATTGCACCCTTAACATGCTTGGGAGCGCCGAGTGCAAATAAACGATCTGTTCCACGAAACTTCTTTAGTCCATTACAGGAGCGGGGATAGGCAATATCTTCTGGTGGCAATGTCATAAACTCCTCACGAAAATCTTGTATGAATGTATTTAGCATCTTCTCATCACCACCCATGATGATTCTGATTGCTTCCTTCAACTTTTCCCGACATGGTGCAGGGGTTGAACTCTTAACGCTTTCTAGTCCCATAATCTTGAGTTTAGGTTCCTTAAACCGAACACCTTCCATATCATACAGGTTTAGAATGTATCGTTTCTTTGCAGTCCAGATTCCCTTGTCAGCGATTGCCTCTCTGCCCATCTCCATCTTCTGTTCGTATGCGTTGGTTACTTTAGCAAGAGCTTGATAAGACTTATCAATAAAAGGTTCCAGCTTCTCTTTTGCAATCTTATCCAAGAAATTGACAATAGTGTTAGTGTCTGTTCCCTCTTTAAACACCTTACTAACCAACTTGTCAAAAGTGATGTATACGCTGTCTGTGTCCGAAGCAATAACGTAATCCACGTTCTTCGTTTCCAAGATTTTGTTAAGATAAATGTTGAGACTTTTCTCAACCCATCGAATAGACAATTGACCAGATGAAGTAATTGCAGTGGCAACCAGCAGATCAAAATAACGAAACCAATTGTTCCCAATAGCACCATATGCGCTGTTAAGAGAAATCTTCTTCGCCATTTGGATGTTGTTGTATCGGGCAATGTCTTTAAGTAGAGACTTTTCCCCAGTGTTTTCATACTCTTGTTGAGCGTCGAGCATAAGTCTTTTATATTTGACACGATCATTATACATGCCCTCCATTAGTTCTGGTAGAAACCCACGTTTGTCTTTGCGAAAGAATGCACCATTAGGAGTCATGCAATATTCTGTATCATTCTTTACCTTACCAGCCAACATCTTATCTACCATACCCTCAACAAGTTCGGCGTCCTTGTTTACTAGTGTCTCAGGTGAGATGTTGTACTGCATGATTAGATGAGGATACAGAGAGTTCAAATCAAAGGACATAACCCATTTGTGCATACCTACCTGTGGGTCTTTCACATAGGCACCTTCAAACTTTTCCACCTTCTTGTGATCTTTCTTCTGAGGAATCACAAGGTTCCTCTCACGCAGATAATTGTAGATAAGGATATCCCAATACCGCACAGTTCCAAGCACATCAGTAAAATTAACCTTTGCCTCATATGCCATCGTCAATGCAAGTTCAATCAGCTTCATCTTGTCTTCAAGGCGGTCAACAATTTCCACATCTTGAATGTTGTATTCGATGAACGACTGATAGTCTTTAGTGTACCACTCACGAAATGTTTCGAAGGGATTACCGTCCTTGCGTTCACCTAGTTCGACAAACGCAATGTGGTCCAGACGATAGGACTCCTGATTGGTGTATGTGAACTTACGATATAGATCAAAGTAATCCAGTGCAGCGATGCCATCTAGAGTATAGACTTGATGAGTACGACCCATCTGATACACATCACGGGCAAACACGTTCTTCCACGGAGACAGACGTTTGACTTCTTCCTCATCAAACACATTACGAATACGATTGCAAAGATAGGGAATATCAAAGAACTCTGTATTCCATCCAGTGATAATATCAGGTGTGTGTCGTTCCCAGAATGCTAGGAACTCTTTCAGCAGATGCACTTCACTCTCACATTGCACATAGGTTACATCATCACGGTCTGTGACGAACTCACCGATACCCCAAACAACGATGCGTTTAGTCTGGTGGTTTTTGAGAGTGATAGACAGCATAGGTTCTGCTGCATCTTCTGGTTTAGGGAAACCGTTCTCACACTCCACCTCAATATCGATGGTGACCATGAGCATTTGGTCTAAATCCCAATCGACCTGATTAGGATATTCATCAGCAATCCAGCAATAGGGATATTGTGTGTTACCAAACATAATGTCTTTTTGGTTCTCACGATCAGACACCCACTGTTTGGCTTCTTTGATCGAATCAAAATGGTGTGGTTTTACACTCTGACCATCCAGAGTTTTATAGCCAGTCTCCTCACGGGTATTGACCAGATCGAACAGCGTAGGTTCATACTTAACTCTGCGAGTTGTGCGTTCTCCATTCCTGACCTCACGGACAAGAATAGAGTTACCGTATTGCAATACGTTTGTGTAAAAGTTCATATAAAGACTATATCAGGTTTCAGTAGATTTGTCAAGGGTCCAATTGTCACGATTCATATACATCTTCAATATTTCTTTAGTGATGCTACGATCCTTACCTTTAATCAATGG
>Ga0222717_10004080_pt1 | contig 10836 bp, 12 predicted proteins | sample C33_18DmetaG_FD_165053 | JGI IMG/M metagenome (GOLD analysis project Ga0222717, IMG submission 165053) | Estuarine water microbial communities from San Francisco Bay, California, United States - C33_18D | ecosystem: Environmental > Aquatic > Marine > Unclassified | place: USA: California...
ACATTATCGGCAAAATATTTTGGAGGGTCTGCTAATCCATCTAACACTTCTGCGACGAATTCCTCTTTAGACATATCTTGTCTTAAAGCATAATTATTTTGTAATTGGTTTTGCAAGGTATCTGACGTTTCACTGCTCATCTTCTTGCCACAAGCACTCCCTGCTCCATGTGCAGGATAGATAATCACATTCTTATCTAGAGTCATAATTTTATTTCGTAATGACTCATACATAATTCCTGCTAAATCTTCAGAGGTAAGCTTTAGTCCTTGTTGAGCCAAGTCAGGTCTTCCAACATCTCCTATAAATAGCGTATCTCCTGAAAATAAAGCTTGTTGATTTCCTTCCGCATCTATCAACAAATAACAAGTGCTTTCAAGGGTATGACCTGGTGTATGAATTGCCTTAATTGTTATTTCTCCCAACTTAAATTCCTCACCATCTTTTGCATTGGAAATTTCAAATTTGGTTGTTGCTTCAGGGCCATAGATTATTTGAGCTCCTGTAGCTTTGGCAAGACTCACATGACCACTTACAAAATCAGCATGAAAATGTGTTTCAAAAATAAATTTTAAAGAATGATTATTTTGCTCAATCTTATTTAAGTATGGATCTATTTCTCTTAATGGATCAATAATTGCAACCTCACCCATCGACTCAATATAGTAAGCTCCTTGTGCTAAACAGCCTGTATAAATTTGTTCTATCTTCATTTTATTTTATCCTCCCATTCAACGTCATCCAACCTCCTCCATTATACACCTTTGTAAATCCTTTGGACTTCAAAAAACTTACGGCTGAGCCGCTTCGCATTCCTGAAGCACAACAAGTAATAATAGGTTGATTGTTTTTTAATGTTTTGTATTTTGTTTCGAGTTCATTTAAAGGAATATTTTTAGACTTGCGTACATGACCACTTTGAAACTCCTGCGGAGAACGCACATCAATAATGATAGCTCCTTCATTTATTAATGCTTTAAAGTCAATACTTTCAGAACTAATTCCTAATAATTTTAATAACCATTTTATCATTTTTTATCCTTTTATTTGATCATATGCTCGCAAAGCAATATCTCTTGATTCTTCTATAGAAACTATTGGCTTGGGGTAATCTTTACCGTAATTAATTCCGGCTTCTTCAAATACGGAACCATCTGCTTCCCAAGGTGCAAATAGATACTGATTTGGAAGATTTTTCAACTCAGGTACAAACTTTTTAGTGTATTCCCCATCTGGATCAAACTTTTTTCCCTGTAAAATAGGATTAAAAATACGGAAATATGGTGCAGCATCTGCACCGCTACCAGCAGTCCATTGCCAGCTAGCAGTGTTATTTGCTAAGTCTGCATCGCACAAGCAATCATTAAACCATTCAAGTCCCTTTCTCCAATCAATAAGAAGGTTCTTTACAAGAAATGAAGCAACAATCATTCTAACTCGGTTATGCATATACCCCGTCTCCCAAAGCTGTCTCATCCCCGCATCGACAATCGGGTAACCTGTTTGACCCAATTGCCAAGTTTTTAAAAATACTAAATTATCCTTCCAGGGAAATTTATCAAATCGTTTGTTTAAATTTTCAGTACACATTTCTGGAAAGTGAAAGATTAAATAGTACGAAAACTCTCTCCACCCAAGCTCACTATGAAAATGGGCAACATCTTTTTCAGGACAGAAACTTTTATTATCAAACCATATTTGGTGAGGAGAAATTTCTCCAAAATGTAAATGAGGAGATAAAACAGATACATTGTCTTGTGAAGGAAAATTTCTACCTTCTTTATATCCATTTAAACCGTTATCTCTGAATTTTATATACTTTTCCATTGCTGCTTTTTCACCAATATTCCAATATTGATTTAACTTTTCTTTCCAATGATGTTTGGGAAGTATGTCTAAAGACTCAATATCACCTGAAAAATCCACTTTTGGCAAAATTGTAAGGTTATCTGCACTATCTATTATATTTCGAGGTCCTGCATGTCTTTTTAAACATCCTTTACGATAAAATGGAGAAAATACTTTATAAGGGGTTTGATCATCTTTTAATATTTCCCAAGGCTCCCATAATAACGATGCATTGAAGGTTTTGACCTCAATTTGATGTTGTTTTAATAATGATTTTATTCTTGTATCTCTCTTTACTTCCCACGGAGAATAACACCTATTCCAAGAAAAGGACTCAATATTATATTCTTTAATAAGATTTAAAATGATTTCTTCAGGATCGCCAGAAAAACAATTTAAGTTTTGATTCAAAGATTCATTTAACGAATATAATGAATGATGGAGCCACCAAGCACTAGCTTCACCCAACTTATATTCATTTTGTGTATTATTTACAGTATCTAAGATATAAATTGGAATTACAGAGCCCTTTTCAGATGCATAATGCAAAGAAGGGTTGTCTTGAATCCTTAAATCTCTTCTAAACCAATGTACAGCTATTTTACTCATCAAAAATCTCGTTTAAAGTGCCTGCCAATCGATATCCAGCAACAAATAACTGTTTCTTGACAATATCAAAATTTTCATAAATATAATCATATCCGAGGTAATCACCATTTTTTACATTACCATAAATTATTTTAACTTTATTTTGAGATTCATTCACCCATTCATCTTCAGATAAAAGTCTTATATCTTTTTCTGAAAAAGTACGCAGCAAATGTGCTGTCAATTCAGTATAACTCATTTGATAATTTTCAATCATATTTGTATCCCAAACTCGGTGCAAATTTGAATTATCGCCAAACCATTTTACTTTAATATCATTTCCTCCACGATCAATTCCTCTTCCAACGTGCAATGGCTGATGAATATCTCCTATTAAATGAACCAAATATCTTAAATAAAATGCTTTTTCATTTAATGAAACATTCTTGTCTTTTAATTTAGATTTTGAAAGCTTAATTGCTTCAACAATATCTCCCTTGGACGATTTCTTTGAGTTCGCATATGTGATACTTAACGGCATATTAGCGTAATGCCATGGGTTATACTTTCTAAAATCGGGATTTGATCGCATTTCATCAGACCAGGTGCTTGCAATTGCAAGTGAAGGGTCCTGTAAAATTTTCTGAATTTCAATCTTTGTTTGTTCGGTAAGAAAATGCTCTGCCACTTCCCCGGTAGTACGATGACCAGTCTTACCCCAACTAAATGCTAAGTTTAATAATAATGTAATTTGTAAGAATAATTTAAAGTGTCGCATATTGTTTTTCCTTTTATTTTTTCTACATCTTTCACTACAAAATTTAACATCATTCCAGGTCAATCTCCACTTCTTCCTCCATGTAAATGATAATTTACAAACGGGACAAATCTTTGTAGGGAGATGTTCTTTTTTCACAGCTTCAATGATGGGATTACTTTGTCACCAATCAACTTAATGGAATCAGATAGTTGCTGATGTGATAGTTCAGCAACACTCATTTGAAAAGCAAATTGAGTAATACCTCCTAAACTATCGCTATGTGCTTTTATCTTTTTAATCACCTCTAGTGAATCTCCTACCACCAATGCACCTGTTTCACTTACAAGAAAATCATAACTTTGTCGAGTAACCGGACCCCATCCACGCTCTAATCCAATTTTAGTAAATGATTTCTTATAGCCATAAAAAAAATCTTCTCTGGCCTTATCTCCATCTGTTCCAACAAACCCCAATGAATGAACTCCAATTTGAATATCTTCCTCTTTAAATCCTGAATCGATCCATGTTTGGCGATATAAATCGCATAAGGGTCTAAACCTATGTGTTTCCCCACCAATTATAGCAATCATTAGAGGAAGGCCTAATTTTGCAGCTCTAACAACAGATTGTGGTGTTCCTCCAACTCCAATCCAAATAGGTATCTTTTGTTGATAAGGTCTTGGATGAACCTCTTGTCCAGTAAGAGATGGTCTAAATTTACCAGACCAAGTCACCGCAGTATTATCTCTAATTTTTAAAAGTAAATCTAATTTCTCTTCAAAAAGCTCATTATAATCATCAAAACTTAAACCAAAAAGTGGAAATGATTCTCTAAAAGATGCTCTTCCAACGACCATTTGCACTCTTCCTTTTGAAAGCAGATCTAATGTAGCATAATTTTGAAACAACCTTACTGGATCAGCTGCAGATAATACAGCCACAGAGGATTTTAATATGATTTTTTTTGTAATACTCGCGGCTGCTGAAAGTATATTATGTGCTGCTGAGTCTAAATACTCATGTCTATGATGTTCCCCAATGCCATAAAAATCTAGTCCATATTGGTCTGATAGACGAATGCGATTTAATAAGTTTGTAATGGTTAAGTGTCTTTGGTCAGCAGAATTGTTTTCTGGCTGCTCTAATGATGCAAAACTGTGGATACCTATTTTCAAATTTTTTTTTCCTAATAAGTGCGGTGAAAATTATAAGAGAATTTACAATTTAACAAGTAGGCACTATTTTTTGATTTGGTTACAGAAAAGTTACTATGGATTTATTATTTCTAAATGCTTACTTATATTCCAACGCTAAGCTTTAATCCGTAATTTCTAAATCGATTACTTTTTTCTTCAGACATACCTTGGTAAGATTCTAAAGATATTCCCATAAATCGATTGAGATGGAATGTAATACCATAATTCATACCCCAATCAAGTTGCTTTGCATCAAACTCAGATAAATCTAAATCATAAATGGCTGGTAATACCACATCTTGCAACCCGCTATCAGAAGCAACATTGAACCCAACCATTGGTCCAAAATAAATGGATGTATTACCTAAACTAAAGTTAGCATTCACGAAAAAATCAAAGTATGAATGACGCATAATAACGTTCAAGGTGTTATCATCTATTGAAGAGTTTCCATCAACTAAATACTCATTTAAATCAATGCTATTCTCTCCACCTCTTTCTGAAAACTGGAATCCAAAGTTTAATGGGCTATTCATAAATAAAAATCCAATATTTTTTGATACTCCAAAATAAGTTCCTGATGAGAAGTCAGATGAAGAACCGACTGATAGTTGCTGGTGACCTGCAAATACATTTAATGATCTTTTTTCTTGAGCGCTTACAATTGTAAATCCAATTATGAGCATAATTAAAAATCTTTTTATCATCTTATATTTTTCCTTTCGTATTCAACATAATTGCTCTAATCCCATATACAAACCAAACTACGACTACCCCCCACCATAAGGCAAAAAACCAGTCATTTTTATTTGTTCCATTCCAATTAAGCCATTCAAATACAAATGCTTCAACAAATAGATCAAAGGCCAAGAATGCAAAAAAACCAAAAATCCATAGAAGAAAGAAATTAAAAATCTTCATAATGTTTTTTTCATTTTATATCCAACTGCAGGATAATTAGTTCCAGAAATTTTACCCACTTTCTCTTTTATAATTTTAAACCCTAGCGAAGTATAAAGATTCAAAGCTCTAAAGTTATTATCAAGAACAGTAACAGTGGGATTTCCTTGTATTTTTTGTAGAACGTAACTCAACAATTTTTTGCCATATCCCCTTTTATGTGATGATGGGTTAACATACAACCAGGTAATATCATTTTTATCATATGCTACAAACCCAACAACATGATTACTAACTAAACCGACGTATACTTTTGAATTGAACAACTCTTCATCCTTATAACACTCTTTAAGAGGAATAAATGCCTCTAATGATGCTGATCCTTCAAGTTCGACAATTCTTGCTTTATCATGGATAAGACAAATTTCATCCCAATCTAGCTGATGAACATACTCTCTTATTGAAAACATTCTAATCTTCTTCGTTCATAGCGAGATTGAATACCATAAAAACAACAAAAATCATGCATAAAAAGAACATAGGAAGTTCTATTGCATGTTGAAAAGTAAATGGTCCCCATTCTATCATATATTAATATATAAAAAAAGGAGCACAAATGTCCCTTTTTCAATTCAAATTGAATAATTATTTTTCATTCAATTGTGCTCTTACCCCTAAAATGCCAAATGTTGGAGCCCATAATCCCACAAAAACTCCTACTTGTCTAGCAGATGCTGGATCTTCATAACCTGGAAGATTTAAAAATAGCAACACTGCCATTAAAATTGACACAATCATTAAAAGGTACCATGAATTTGAGTTCATATCATTCTCCTATCAACTTATTTTAATAAACGCTCAATAATTTGAGTACAAATGCAATAATAATTAAAAACAAAACTAATTTCGTATCTAAGCAATAATGCACTATTTTTTCTATTAATTTATCCATTTACTAGAACTCCCAAGTATATCATCACCGCCACTACAACTGTAAAAAGAACAGATAGTATATAACCTACTTTAGTATCAAGAATAGATAATAGATTATCAGAAATGTTATTTATTATTTTTAGCATATATAATTATACCTCTTTTACGAGAAATTAACAAATGTTTGTGACTAAAAATGAATCATAAACGATAAAAAAGAATTATCTCCATTTGATCCAATTTCAAATAAATAGTTATTTTTAAATAATCGAACTATTGGAATGAACATATAAGATAAGTTGTTGTCATTATATTCAACTTGATATTCAGCTATAAGCCATGTGGACATCTTTGAATAATCTACTGTATAAGGGCTATATGCAAGCCTGGAACTGGAAACCCAACTGCTAGTATGTGAATAATATTCTAACATTTGCATGCCCATTAACTGACGATTTTCCCAATCTCCATGTACTCCAAATGTTCCCATACTTTTAGAGTTCTTTGTATTTACACCAACGCTTGAGAGAAGGTAAATGTTAGCTTGTGAATTTCTGCTATTCCATCTCTTTGCTAGATAATTGTTATTTATTAATGCAAATGTTTCGTTTGATTTCCTGTCCTCAAGAACCCTTCCACCAATTAACCAATTACTAGTTTGAGAAACTCCAAATCTAATATCATTGAAACTGGGGGTTTGACTGACCCAAAATACCTTACCATTTTTAAAAATTACGGGATGTGCAGAAATACTGCTTAACAAAATAATGAAAACCAATAATGATCTAAGCATTAGTTTGCTAAAGAATATTTTTGGTCAGAAGCTTGGTTGAATGCCATGGGCTGCAAAATACCCAACTTATCAAAACTAAACTTTGTTAGTTTTTTGTCTTGAAGAATAAAAAGTGCATTGACATCATAGCCAGCTTCTTCGATAACCTTAACAATATTTTCAGGGTTAATATTTGATGATTTGTTTAATGCAAGCTGTACATATTGTGCATCAATATCAACCATAACCCCATCGTTAAATTTTGACTTATCAATGAAATCTGTTTTTGCAAAACCTTCACCAATTCCAAAAGCGCACATTGAACAAACCATTCCAAGCACTTCAATAACTGCCTCATTGTCATTCAATTGAATTTCTTTATCTTGAATAGCTACCTTAGATTGAGAAAAGCCAAGATTCAAAAATAACGTTAATAGTAAAACATGTTTTATATATTTTTTCATACGAAAACTTAAACAGAATTATTTTATGGTACAAGTAGGCAAATTAATGTAACTACCTAGTGCAGTATTTAACCTGCGCCACCACCTCCGCCACCGCCAGCACCGCCACCTCCAGCACCGCCACCGCCATCACCACCAAAAGAGGCAGATATAGTTGTTCCAGTTGAAGCGATATCGCTTACCATTGAAGCAGCAGATGATACAGAAGCCGTATCTCCGTATCCATGATACATCCAGATAAAACCATCCGGATGAGTAGATTCTATATTTTTGATAATTTTTTTCAAGTGCTCTGGCTGAGTTCCTAATGCAATACAGTATTGAAGCATTAAATCAGGATTAAATTTTTTAACATCAATCTTGCCTTTTTGTAATTGATCCATGAAAACGGTCCATTCATTGTACACTCTTTGCCCTTCTTTACTAAGCCTACTTCCAGTGAGCGTGATGATAAAAAACATAAAAGGAAGAAAAGATAGAAACCCAAAAAAGGTTTTATAAATGACACTGCCAGCAAGAATTATTGTCAACACAAAAAATTGTAGTAAAGCTATTCTGATTTTTTCATCTTTGCTTGAGGTATCAACCCAGTTTGTAGCATTCAATTTTTCTTTTTTTAGTTTCTTCCATTCTGAATGCTTTAAACTCATATCACCAAACACAGAAGAAAAAGTCGTTTCTTTTCCAAACTTGTTCATTCTTTTTAACAATGATTTTGCAAAATCACTTCTTAAATCCACAGTATCAGTATTATGAATGGTAATTTTTAATTTTTTATGCTTAAATATCTTCCATCCTGATTCAACAACTTCAATAGATAGCTTTTTAGCTGCTGCCAATTCAAATAAAGTAGAAAGTATGCCGCCTCCAGTTGGACCCATTGTTACCACTCTATAAAAAAGACTATTAATAACGATTGGATGATCGTTTGATGGAAATGTGTCAAACAATTTATTCTCATCAACTTCAACTTTATGTTGCTTGTAATATCTTCTGTAGAAGTTTGTAAATACAAAGACAGAAAATAGTGTTAAAGAGATGATAAAATAGTTTGCTAGCTTGTAATCTCTTTTTTGCTGTATCAATCCCGCCAAAGAAAATATTTCGTTATTAATAGATTGATCAGTCAAATAAGATGATGGGAACACTGTTCTTAATTTCATCTCATTTTTTTTAGAAAAATTTGAGGAATTAAAACTCGCAGTCCCTTCATTAGTTTCAAAGCTGTATTTGTTCGAGTTTAAAGGCCACTCTAAGGCATAATACAGATCTTTAGATGTTTCACTAGTAAACCGTTGAGTAATCGAAACATCTCCGGGAGATTTTTCCCAATCGTTAGATAGATATATCCAATAAAATTGACTATCTAATGGACCAACTGTTAAGGGATTTTTTAGAGAATATTTAATAGTGAAAGTTTTATTTTCATTTGATGAACTATGGTATAAATAAATTCGATATGACCTACCTCTTTCTTCAATTAAAAAAGTACCTTTTTCTTTAGTATCTGCATTTATGTAAGGAATCCCATTTTCAAGAACTTGTATGTCAAAAATACTATCAAATCCTTTTTTGGGAATAACTTGATATACAAATGTATAATCTCCTTCAAAGCTAAATTCTCTAGTTTCTATAAAGTCAATTGTTCCGTCTTGATTGATATACGATTGAATATCAGTAGATAGTATTTTATAAGACTTAGCAAAAATTGCAGTGATTAGTATTGCAATTAAAAATATGTTTTTAAATAGTTTTTTCATTTTTATTTCCCCAAATGTAAAGTACGCTTTACATCTAAAAATATCAAGATAACTTTTTTTTTGGTGAATATTATTCTTTAAGAAAGGGGAACAACCTGCATGGGCCCGCCATTGCTTTTCTGAGTAACCACGTAAAAAGTAGTGGCATGCTTGATGCTATTATATGAATCATATATTCATCCTTACTTTGATCCATAAATGATAAAACGCTCATTGCTAGCGTCATCAAAAAACCAATCCAATGCAATACCAATAATAGTTTTAGCATTAAAAATCTAATTGAAATGACATGATTAGAATCATAAAAATAATTAACCAAGCCGCTAAAAGAAAAATTAAAATCTTATAGGAAGGCTCTTGCTTCAATTATTTTTCCTCTATAGCAATTACTCTTACAGTGTTTGAGCCAATATTTTTAACCATATGCTCTGTACCGGCATCTTGTTGGGCTAAAAATCCTGTTTCAAGTTCTCTAACATTTACTGTTCCGTCTGGTAGAGTGATTTGCATCAATCCCCCCTCAATCACATAGTATAAAAGATTTCCATGATAATGCATTTTATCGCTCTTTCCAGGCTCAAAAACAACCATCGTGACTATAAAGTCGTCATAGTCTCCTACAACATTATAAATCTCTGGTGATACAACCTCAGGGCTATTATCGTTGCGTTTTCTATCATTTTTTTCGGATGATTCTATGGTATTTCCAATTGTGACTGGAACAACACATGCTTGAAGTAATAAAAAAGCTGATATTATTAATATTTTTTTCATAATTATTCCCATGTTTTTTTGAAAGAGAAAATATACTATCTATACAGAAGATATGATATTTTTATCTTTACCTGTAAATAAAACTACAGTAGAAACTACTAAAGTAAATAATGCATAACACAATATAAAAAAATGCATTGATGATGAAAAATATCCTAGCTGAAGACATGCTAGCACCGCTAATGAACGTAAAAATTCAGCTTTAAATCCTACACGCTTTCCATCCAAGATAAATGAATTAGTTACAGATGCCGTTACAACTAACAAAACAATTGCTAGCATTTCCGTATACAAATAGCTTTGAACATTATATAACATAATTACAGTCATAATATTAATTACTGCAAACTGAGCTCCTGCAAAAATTTTTTCTCTTAACGATATTTCAGGATCATATTTTTCAAAACTAGATAAATCATTTTTATTAATTGGATATTTGCTTGCAACATCTTCTGGTCTCCAGCTTGGAGGAGAAAACCATACTTTAATTTTATCAGAAAATCTTTCGGTATGGTAGGAGTCAAAAATCATTTGATAAAAAACCTCTATATTGGCCCAAAATGGATTAAAAGACTTTAACGGTTTTACTGTTCCATACACTGGTTTCAGATCTGCTCTTTCATCAATAAACGTTCCAAACATTCTATCCCACAAGATAAATACTCCACCATAATTGGCATCTAAGTAATCTTCATTTTGTGCATGATGTACTCTATGGTTTGATGGGGTTACAAAAATATATTCAAGAAATCCTAATCTACCAATATGCTCTGTATGAACCCAAAATTGATATATCATATTTAGACCAGCTACAGTGACATATATATGAGGCGGAATGCCA
>Ga0222717_10004082_pt1 | contig 10832 bp, 10 predicted proteins | sample C33_18DmetaG_FD_165053 | JGI IMG/M metagenome (GOLD analysis project Ga0222717, IMG submission 165053) | Estuarine water microbial communities from San Francisco Bay, California, United States - C33_18D | ecosystem: Environmental > Aquatic > Marine > Unclassified | place: USA: California...
TAGAAAAATTGAAAAAAAATAATTCTGTTAATATAATTGGTGATCCAAAAGAAAGAGGGTCAGTTTTATGTTTTACTTTAAAAGATATTCATCCTCACGACATTGCAACTATTTTAGATGAAGATGGTGTTGCAATAAGAGCAGGACATCATTGTTGTCAAATATTACATGACAAACTCGGTATACCTGCAACAGCTAGAGCTTCTATTGGAGTTTATAATGATAAACAAGATATAGACAAATTGTCGGATGCAATTAAAAATTGTCAGAAAGTATTTCAAAACTAGATGGATCTTAAAGAGCTATATCAAGAAATAATTTTAGATCATGGAAAAAATCCAAGAAATAAAGGAAAGTGCGATGGCTATACTAATGATGCAAAAGCTCACAATCCTTTGTGTGGTGATAAAGTTCATATATATTTAAAACTTAACAAAGATAAAGAAATTGAAGATTTAAGTTTTGAGGGAGAAGGGTGTGCTATTTCTTTAGCCTCTGCATCAATTTTAACAGAAACAGTCAAAGGAAAAGATTTGCCATTCTTAAAAAAAATTAATTATGATTTTTTAAATATGATTAAAAATAAAACAAAAATTACAATTAATAGCCTCTCAGAAGATCAGATAACTACAATTACCTCTTTGTCTGGAGTTCAAGCATTTCCAATGAGAGTTAAATGCGCAACAATGGCTTGGCATACTTTATTATCTGCTGTAGAAAAAAAATGAATGAATTAAAAGATAAAATAATTTCAGAAATAAAAAAAATCTTTGACCCTGAAATACCAGTTAATATTTATGAATTAGGTTTAATTTACAAAATAGAGATCAAAGAGTCAAAAAAAGTGCTTATAGAAATGACTTTAACCTCGCCAAATTGTCCGGTTGCCGAAAGTTTGCCAAAATCTGTTAAAGATAATATATTAAAACTTGAAGACATCGAGGATGTTGACTTACAGTTAGTATGGGATCCTCCTTGGACAAAAGATAAAATGTCTGAAGCAGCAAAATTAGAGTTAAATATATGAATGAACAAGTAATCAAATTAAGTCAAAACGCAGTTGATAGAATTAAAGAAATTATGTCAAAATCAGAGGACAAAGCTATTGGAGTTAGAGTAGGTGTAAAATCAGGTGGATGTGCCGGAATGTCTTACATAATGGAATATGCAAAAGATATTAAGCCCAACGAAGAGATTGTCGAAGATAAAGGCGTAAAAGTACTTATAGACCCCAAAGCTATAATGTATCTTTTGGGAACAGAAATGGATTATAAAAAAGAGCAATTTACTTCTCAGTTTATTTTTAAAAATCCAAACGAAACTGAACGATGTGGTTGCGGTGAATCATTTAAGGTCTAATTTAAAATATTACAGAAAATGATAATAATATTTTAGTCACTATAATACATCTCAAACTCTATTGGATGAGGAGTATGTTCAAATTTATAAATTTCTTGAAACTTCAACTCAATATAAGCATCAATTTGATCATCAGTAAAAACACTGCCTTGAGTTAAAAATTTTCTATCTTCATCTAGATTTTGCATAGCTTCTCTTAGCGAACCACAAACTGTCGGAAGTTTTTTTACTTGATCTTCAGATAAAGAGTATAAATCATCATCAAAAGATTTTCCTGGATCAATTTTATTTTTAATACCATCGATACCTGCCATTAACATTGAGGCAAAAGTTAAGTAAGGGTTGCCCGCTGCATCTGGAAATCTTATTTCACATCTCGCACCTTTTGGATTCATTATAACTGGTATTCTGCAAGAAGCAGATCTATTTCTAGCAGAGTAGGCTAAAATTACAGGTGCTTCAAACCCAGGGATTAAACGTTTGTAGCTATTGGTTGTTGCGTTAGCAAATGCATTAATTGCTTTAGCATGTTTTAAAATGCCTCCAATATAATAAAGAGCGTCTTTCGATAAACCAGCATACTCTTTGCCCATAAAAACTGGAGTATTTCCTTTCCAAATTGATTGATGACAGTGCATACCTGACCCATTGTCTCCTTTGACTGGTTTAGGCATGAACGTGGCAGTTTTACCGAATGAATGAGTAACCATTTGTACAGCATATTTGTACAACTGAACGTTATCAGCCATGTTAGTAAGAGTTCCAAAATACATTCCTAGTTCGTGTTGGCTTGGTGCAACTTCGTGATGATGTTTCTCAACTTTAACACCCATGTCTTTTAATGCTTTTAAATATTCTCCCCTCATATCTTGAGCACTGTCAATTGGGGGAACTGGAAAATAACCACCTTTAACACTAGGTCTATGACCCATGTTGCCATTTTCATATTTTTTACCAGTATTGTAAGGACCTTCAGAACTATCAATCATAAAACTTGTTTCGTTCATATCATTTTTAAATCTAACATCATCAAAAACAAAAAATTCAGGTTCTGGCCCAAAATAGGATTTATCACCAATACCAGTTTGTTTTAAATAAGCCTCTGCTTTTTTTGCAGTGCCTCTAGGATCTCTTTCATAGGGGTCTTTTTTAACGGCATCTAAAATATCACAAAATATATTTAGTGTTGTATGTGAATTAAATGGATCAATAATCGGTCTTTCTAAATCTGGTTTTAAAATCATGTCAGATTCATTAATAGCTTTCCAGCCTGCAATGGAAGACCCATCAAAAAAAACGCCTTTATTAAGCATTTCCTCGTCAACAATAGTTGAGTCCATAGTCAAATGTTGAAGTTTACCCTTTGGGTCAGTGAACCTTAAATCAACAAACTCAACCTGTTTATCTTTTATAAGTTTTAATACATCTTTTGAACTCATTTAATAGTCTCCTTCGATTTCTTTTTAATATAAACCTGTTAGGAACATATATAATGAAATTTTTTTTAAGTATATTTAAATATAAATACCAGCTATGCATAATATTCATAAATACAATTACCGCTTGAAATGAGGGAAGCTAATACCAAAGATCTATCTCTATTGTTATTACTCTCAATAATTTGGGGTTCAGCGTTTTTTAATATTAAAATTGCAACTTATTCTTACGAACCTTTTACATTAGCGTTAGTAAGAGTGATATTTGCAAGTATTCCATTATTTCTATTATGTAAATTTAAGAGAATTAATATCAAAGCTTTTGGAAATAATTGGCATTGGTATGCTTTGATAGGACTTTGCAATATAGCTATTCCTTTTGTTTTAATAGCTATAGGAACGGCAAAAATTAATAGTTACTTGGCAGCTATTTTAATGAGCACAACACCTCTAAGCGGATCCATTCTTGCACATTTATTCACAAAAGATGAAAAATTATCTTTTTCAAAATCATTAGGTGTTTTAATTGGATTTAGTGGAATTATTTTATTATTTTTTGATAAAGTGATTATAAATATTGACAATTATATTTACGCACTTATCACAATACTAGGATCAACTTTCTATTGCATCGGTGGACTTTTAACACTTAAACTTAAAAATAAAGTAAATGAAAATGTCACCACTTCTACAACTCTATGGTCAGTAATTTTTTTATTACCATTTTCTATGGTATTCGAGACACCTTGGAATTCTAACCCGACATTACAGTCAACGTTATCACTTTTATATTTGGGCGTCATTGCAACTGGTTTAGCTTGGTTAATTCGTTTCAGAATTTTAACTGTTAATGGACTGGTATTTCAAACACAAGTAGCTTATTTAATTCCCATTTTTGGAATTATTTTTGGATTCTTTATAATGGATGAAGAAATAACTTGGAGAGTTGTACTTTCCTTGATTGTAATACTTGTTGGAATTTATATATTTAAAAAAAACAGTTATATTAGAAAGATTAAATGAATTCAGACTCTATAGAGACAAGTTTTTTGCTAATCTTTACATTAATAACTTTTTTTATATTTTTAATTGCAAATAAATATTCGTTCAAAATTAAAAATGGCATTCTTTTAGATCGAGACTTTTCAAAACCTCAGGCATTTCATCGTTTAGCAGTTTCAAGAAGCGGAGGAATTGCAGGAGCAGTAGCTATAAATTTTTTTTTTCTGTTAAATTATTTACTTTATTCTGAAATTTTATATGAATATATTTTTATTTGCAACTCAATGTTCTTTATTGGTTTTTTAGATGACTTAAAAATAAAAATTAGTCCAATTAAAAGATTGTTAATGATGATTTTTTTCTTAACATTCTTAATTTATTTAATTCCAATTAATATTTCATATATTGATCTTCCAATTTTAGCACCTATTTTTGAAAACAATTTTTTTTCGACATTATTTGTATCATTATGTTTTTTATTTATTATAAATGGAGCTAATTTGATCGATGGATTTAATGGCCTGCTAACAATTAATTTAATAATTATTAACACAATTCTTCTTTATATAAATATTTTAAGCGTCAATAATGAATTTGTAATATTTTTAACAGCTCAAATAATTATTTTATTATCTTTTCTATTATTTAATTTTCCTAAAGCTAAAATTTTTTTAGGTGACAGCGGTTCTTATTTAATGGGTTCTTTAGTAGCACTTAACGCAATAATAACTAATAATTTAAATCCAGATTATTCTTCGTTTTTTTTCTGCATACTTCTATTCTATCTTTTTTTTGAGGTATTTTTTTCGTTTTTGAGAAAAATAATACAAAATAAATCACCAGTTCATCCTGATAGAAAGCACTTGCATATGCTTATTTATAAAGTGATTTCTCCAAAATTTGAAAAAGATAAAGATTCTGGTAATTATATTAATTCAATAATTATTAACACTGCATATTTTATACTCGTTATACCAGCCTTATATTTTGCAAAAGACCCAGTAGTAAGCAGATACTGGTTTTTTTCCTTAATGATAATTTATTTTTTTACTTATTATAAACTTAACCGTTTAACAAAAAAATAAATTGATATATAAAGCAACAATTGTTAATTGGGCAAGTGGCGGAATTGGTATACGCGCTGGTCTTAGAAACCAGTGCCGCAAGGCTTAAGAGTTCGAGTCTCTTCTTGCCCACCAAAATATTATGAAAGTAGAAGTAAAATCAAAAAAAGGCTTAAGAACAATTTTATCAATAATAGTTGATAAAAAAAACATCCAATTAAAAATGGATGAGAAGCTTAATCAGTTACAAAAAGAAGTAGCTTTAAAAGGTTTTAGGCCAGGAAAAGTTCCGTCCGCTGTAATTAAAAGTCAATTTGGTAAATCTATTTATGGAGAGGTAATAGATAAAATTTTAAGAGAGACTTCTTCAAAGGCTATTGATGAAAAGAAATTAAGAGTAGCCGGTCAACCAAAAATTGACCTTAAACAATTTGGTGAAGGCAAAGATCTAAATTATGAAATTCAAGTCGATTGTTTACCTAACGTAATTTTAAAAAATTTTAATGAGTTTAAAGCCACAAACTTTAAAATAAAAATTGAAGACAAAATTATTAATGACAAATTAAAAGAAATCTCTGAGCAAAATAAACAATTTGAAGATAAAACTGATAATGAAAAAGCTGCCATTGGAGATCAAGTTACATTTGATTATTTAGCTACTATTGATGGAAAAAATTTTGATGGCAGTGAAGGAAAGGGAGTGAGTATTGAACTTGGCAAGGATTTGTTTTTAAAAGGATTTGATGAACAACTAGTTGGAGTTAAAAAAAATGAATCAAAAACCCTTGATGCCGTACTTCCAGCCAATCATCCAAAAAAAGAGCTTGCGAATAAAAAAACAAAATTTAAATGTAAAATTTTAAACGTGAAGAAACCAAAGAAAAGTGCAGTAGACGATAATTTTGCAAAATTAATGGGAGCTAAAAATATTGAAGATTTAAAATCATTAATTGAAAAACAAATTTCAAGTCAATATTTACAAGCTTTAAATTCTATTACAAAAAAAGAAATTTTAGATCAGGTAGAAAAAAATCATCAAGTTGATTTACCTCAAAATCTAATTGATCAGGAAATTTTAATAATGACAAAGAATCTTAAGCCAGATGAAAAAGAAAAACATAAATTAAATAATGAAAAATTGGCAAAGTCTAGAATAAAATTGGGTTTACTTTTAAATGAATATGGTGAAAAAAATAACATTAAAGTTTCAGATGAAGAAGTAAGAGGTGAAATCCAAAAACAAATTAAAGGTATGCCTGGCCAAGAAAAAATGATCCTTGAATATTACCAAAAAAATCCAAGCGCGTCACAAAGTTTAAAGGGTTCTATATATGAAGAAAAAATTTTAGAACTAATAAAATCAAAAATTAAACTTAATACTAAAGAAATTAACACCAAAGAAGCAGAGAAGATTATTTCTGAATTCAATAAACCAGATTTAGATAATGAAAAGTTCTCCAAAACAAAATCTATTGGTAAAAATAAGTTAAAATCAAAAAAAATTAGTAAAAAGTAATCAATAGTTGTATAAATCCATTATGAGTCGTGAGCTTGAAGAAAAAATGAATAGTTTAATTCCCATGGTTGTTGAACAAACAAGTAAAGGTGAAAGAGCTTATGACATTTTCTCTAGACTTCTAAAAGAAAGAATAGTTTTTTTGGTTGGACCCGTTAATGACGCTGTAGCGTCATTAGTTACAGCTCAGCTATTATTTTTAGAGTCGGAAAATCCAAAAAAAGAAATTAGTTTTTATATTAACAGTCCTGGTGGTTTAGTGACCGCTGGTTTAGGCATTTATGACACTATGCAATATATAAATTCACCAGTTTCAACTTTATGTATTGGCCAAGCTTCATCTATGGGCTCCTTTTTATTGTCAGCTGGAGAAAAAGGGAAAAGATATTCATTGCCCAACTCAAGAATAATGGTTCACCAGCCTTCGGCAGGATTTCAAGGTCAGGCAACCGACATCCAAATTCATGCTAAAGAAATTTTATCTTTAAAAGAAAGATTAAATAAGATTTATTCTAAACATACCGGAAAGTCTGTTGATGAAATATCTAAAGCTTTGGAAAGAGATAATTTTATGACAGCCGAAGAAGCGAAGAAATTTGGGTTAATAGACTCTGTTGTGGAAAAAAGGAAATAAAACACAAGATATAGCAATTCGTACAACTTCAACTTGATAAGCATATTGTAGAGATTTATATTAATATTATTGATTCGATATGTCTGAAAAAAATAACAAAAATATTCTTTATTGTTCTTTCTGCGGTAAAAGCCAACATGAAGTAAGAAAGCTAATAGCAGGACCAACTGTTTTTATTTGCGATGAATGTGTTGAACTTTGTATGGATATAATCAAAGAAGAAAACAAAACCTCCTTTATAAAACATCAAGACGGTGTTCCTTCGCCAAAAGAAATTTGTAATGTTTTAGATGATTATGTAATTGGACAAAAATTTGCAAAAGAAATTTTATCTGTAGCAGTACACAATCATTACAAAAGACTTAATCATGAAACAAAAAATAATAAAGATATAGAACTTTCAAAATCAAATATTTTATTAGTTGGCCCAACAGGCTGCGGTAAAACTTTATTAGCTCAAACTCTAGCTAGAATTTTAGATGTTCCTTTTACTATGGCTGACGCTACCACGTTAACAGAAGCTGGTTATGTCGGAGAAGATGTAGAAAATATTATTTTAAAATTACTTCAAGCAGCAGATTACAATGTTGAAAAAGCTCAGAGAGGTATTGTTTATATAGATGAAGTAGACAAAATTAGCAGAAAGTCAGAAAACCCCTCAATAACTAGAGATGTTTCAGGTGAGGGTGTTCAACAGGCATTATTAAAAATTATGGAAGGTACTGTAGCGAGTGTTCCTCCGCAAGGAGGAAGAAAGCATCCGCAGCAAGAATTTTTGCAAGTCGATACAACAAATATTTTATTTATATGTGGTGGAGCATTTGCAGGTCTTGATAAATTAATTGATAGCAGAGGAAAAGGAAGTTCAATTGGATTTGGCGCAAAAGTGAAAAATTTTAAAGAACAACCTCTTTCTGAAATAATGAAAATGCTGGAACCTGAAGATTTAATAAAATATGGACTGATCCCAGAATTTATTGGTAGAATGCCAATTATAGCAACTCTAAACGATTTAGATGAAAGTTCGTTAATAAAAATTTTGAAAGAGCCTAAAAATTCATTAATTAAACAATATCAAAGACTATTTGAATTTGAAGAAGTAAAATTAGAATTTAAAGATGAAGCTATTCTTCAAATAGCAAAAAAAGCAATAACCAAGAAAACAGGAGCTAGAGGTTTAAGGTCAATCTTAGAAAATATATTGCTTAAAACGATGTTTGAATTACCGGATATGGAAAATGTTATGAAAGTTACTGTAGATAGTGCAGCAGTAAAAGGCAACTCAGAGCCAATAGTCACATACGGTAAAAAATCATCAACATCTGTAGCATAATTCAAATTTGTTTCTTGAAATTAACGTATTAATTGCCATATTGGTCATATGAAGACTACTTACTTAAAACCATTATTACCACTCAGAGACATTGTAATATTTCCTTCTATGGTAGTTCCATTGTTCGTTGGAAGAGACAAATCTATAAAAGCTCTTCAAGAGGTAATGAAGTCTGACAAATCTATCGTTTTAATTACACAAAAAAATTCTGAAAATGATGATCCAATTGGTAAAGATTTGTATCAATACGGGTGTATGAGTAAAGTTTTACAACTTTTAAAACTACCTGATGGAACCGTAAAAGTTTTAGTTGAAGGTGAAAAAAGAGTAAAGATTTTAAAACATAATGAAAAAAATGATAATTATTTAACGTGTGAAGTTGAAATAGTTGAAGATGAAAATTCCTCACAAGATCTTGAGAGTTTAGCAATTGCTTTAGTTAAAAAATTTGAAAAACTTCAAGTTTTGAACAAAAAAGATTTAAATGATGGATCTAGTAGTTTAAAGAATTTAAAAAACCCATCTCAAATAGCCAATAATATTTCATCAAATTTAAATATCCAAATTTTTGAAAAACAAGAATTGTTAGAAACAATTGATTTAAAAAGAAGACTAGAAAAAATTCATTCAATAATAGAAAAAGAAACAAGTGTTCTTTCTGTAGAAAAAAAAATACGTGGAAGAGTAAAAAATCAAATGGAGAAAACACAGCGTGAATATTATTTAAATGAACAACTCAAAGCTATTCAAAAAGAACTTGGAGAAATCGATGAAGGTAAAGATGAATTAACCTCTCTATCAAAAGCAATAGCGGATGCAAAAATGCCTAAATTTGCTAAAGAAAAATGTTTATCTGAGTTAAAAAAATTAAAATCAATGAGCCCAATGTCAGCTGAAGCAACTGTTGTAAGAAATTATTTAGATTGGATGACAGAACTACCGTGGTCCGTCAAATCGAAAATAAATACCGATCTAAACAATGCTCAAAAAATTTTAGATGAAGATCACTATGGTCTTGAAAAAGTTAAAGAGAGAATAATTGAATTTTTAGCAGTTCAAAAAAGAATACAAAAAATGAAAGGACCTATTTTATGTTTAGTGGGACCGCCTGGTGTCGGAAAAACATCATTAGGTAAATCAATTGCCAAAGCAACAAACAGAAAATTTATTAGAATTTCCTTGGGTGGTATAAGAGATGAAGCAGAAATAAGAGGACATAGAAGAACTTACATTGGTTCTTTACCAGGAAAAATAATTCAAATGATGAAAAAAGCTGGAACTAAAAACCCTCTTTTTTTATTAGATGAAATTGATAAAGTAGGTAATGACTATAGAGGCGACCCTTCATCCGCATTACTTGAAGCATTAGATCCAGAACAAAATAAAGAATTTAATGATCATTATCTTGAAGTTGATTATGATTTATCTGATGTGATGTTTGTTACTACAGCAAACACATTAAACATACTACCTCCTCTATTAGACAGAATGGAGGTTATAAGGTTATCTGGGTACACAGAAGATGAAAAAGTTAATATTTCTCAAAAATATTTAATACCCAATCAAAGTAAAAACAATGGCTTAAAAAAAGATGAGTGGAATATTGATGAAAACATTAATAGAAAAATTATTAGACACTATACAAGAGAGTCTGGTGTAAGAAATCTGGAGAGAGAAATTTCAAAAGTTGCTAGAAAATTAGTTAAAAAGATTGATAACAAAGAAAAAGTAAATAATCCTATTAATGAAAAAGATTTGAAAAATTTATTAGGTGTTGAAAAATTTAATTACGGAGAAATAGAAGAACAAAACAGAGTAGGTGTTGTAACAGGTTTAGCATGGACAGAAGTAGGAGGTGAAATTTTAAAAATTGAGTCAGTTGTAATGCCTGGAAAAGGTAAAATGCAAATTACTGGTAAATTGGGAGACGTAATGCAAGAATCTATTAAAGCGGCAAAGTCATATATAAGATCTAAAAGTTTAGATTATGGAATAATACCTCCAATTTTTGATAAAAATGATTTTCATATTCACGTTCCTGAAGGCGCCACGCCCAAAGACGGTCCATCAGCTGGAGTTGGAATGGTGACATCTATTATTTCAGCTATCACTGAAATTCCAGTAGATAAAAATGTAGCTATGACCGGAGAAATAACATTAAGAGGTTTAGTTCTTCCTATAGGCGGACTAAAGGAAAAACTATTAGCAGCTCATAGAGCAGGAATTAAAAAAGTATTAATACCCATAGAAAACAAGAAAGATTTGGTTGAAGTTCCTAAAACTATACTGGAAAATATGGAAATAATTACTGTAAAAAACGTTGATGAAGTACTTAAGGTTGCATTAACTAAAACTTTAAAACGTGTTGAGTGGGTAAATGTAGATCAAATTTCAAAAAAAATTAAAGATAAAAAAGAACTAAGCACTCACTAAATTTAATCTATCCAATCTTTAAATTTAATTTTATTGATGGTAATATACTCTGGTA
>Ga0222717_10004089_pt1 | contig 10824 bp, 6 predicted proteins | sample C33_18DmetaG_FD_165053 | JGI IMG/M metagenome (GOLD analysis project Ga0222717, IMG submission 165053) | Estuarine water microbial communities from San Francisco Bay, California, United States - C33_18D | ecosystem: Environmental > Aquatic > Marine > Unclassified | place: USA: California...
TTATAAAATTGCAATCGCCTTCTTCTTTACATTTATTCTTGATTTCTTTTTCTGCTGAACAATGGTGACAAATAGCTTTATTTTTTTTCTTATGAAAAGTTAAATACATAGAACAATTTGAACAAACTTGTTTAAATCCACATTTCTGACAAATTAAATACGGTGCAAAACCTCTTCTATTAATAAAGAATAATACTTGTTCCTTCTTTTTTAGAAAAGAATTTACGTACAAAATAGTTTCATCAGAAATAAACTTATTCTTCACTTTATTAATGTTTAAATTTATTATTTTTGTTTTAGGCAGTGGATAATCATTAAATCTCTTTATTATCTTTACATGTCTAAATTTTTTACTTTGAATATTGTTATAAGTTTCTATTGACGGAATAGATGTAACTAAATGAATTGGAATTTTTTCAAAGGAAGCTCTTGATATAGCCATATCTCTAGCATTATAAATTACACCTTCATCTTGCTTGTAAGACACATCGTGTTCTTCATCTACAATAATAAGTCCTAACTTTTTAAATGGTAAAAGTAATGCTGATCTAGCACCAACTATTAATTTTATTTTATTTTTTATTATGCCTTTCCAAATGATCCTTTTATTTCTTGGTGTTATTTTTGAATGCCATATTGCCGGTTCGTAGCCAAAAAAATCCTCAAATCTAGATTTGAATTCATTGGTTAAAAAAATCTCCGGTAATAAAACTAAAGCTTGATTATTATTATCAAGAATTTTTTTTATTCTTTCAAAATAAACTAGTGTTTTACCTGAGCCGGTTGTTCCTTGGAGAACTGATACATCAAATTTGTTATTTACTTGATTAAGGAATTCAAGAGCTTTTTTTTGTTCATTGTTCAGTTTGTATTTTTTTATATTTTTTTTATAATTATTAAAATTAGGATCATTTTTTTTTGTGTAATTATCTTTGTTTCCTATAGCCATCTTTAAAGTTAATCCAGGTGAAACCATATTATAAGCTGAAAACCATTCAATGAAATCAACTAAGTTTTTATTTATTGAGTATTTTTCAATTTTTTTATTTATGTTTTTTATTTTTATATCTTTTAACTTTTCTTCTTTATGTTTCCATACAACACCTATTTCGTTGCTTTTTCCAAAAGGTACCTCGACTAAGTCACCTATTTTAAGCGATAGATTGTTTGAATTATATGTAAACGAAAAATTAAATATTTTCGGCAACAAGACTTGTGCTTTCATGAATTAATAGTAGATGAATTTTTTTTATTTAAAAATGAATTGGTCTTTTATCAACAGCTAATGCAGCTTCTTTTATAGCTTCTGTGTGTGTAGGGTGTGCATGACAAGTTCTAGCTATATCCTCTGCACTGGCACCAAATTCCATAGCTAAAGCCATCTCACCTATCATATCACCACAATGTGGCCCAATAATATGAACTCCTAAAACTTTGTCTGTCTTGCTGTCTGCTAATATTTTTACAAATCCATCTGTCTCATTATTAACTTTTGCTCTCGAATTTGCTAAGAATGGAAATTTACCTACTTTATAAGATTGGTTTTTATTTTTTAATTCTTCTTCGGTTTTGCCTACTGTTGCTACTTCGGGTGAAGTATAAACTACCCCTGGAATGACATCATAATTAACGTGACCTGCTTGACCAGCTAAAATTTCTGCGACAGCTATTCCTTCTTCTTCAGCTTTGTGTGCTAGCATGGGACCTTTTATTACATCTCCAATAGCGTAAATATTTTCTACAGATGTTTGGAGTTTGTTATTTACTTTAATTCTACCTTTATTATCTAATTTGACACCAACTTTTGACAGATTTAATCCTTCTGTGTATGGTTTTCTTCCAACTGATACTAAAACTTTATCTACTTGAATTGTTTCTTCTTTTGAATTTTTTATATCAGTATAGCAAATCTCTGTGGAGTCTCCCTTGCTGCTTACAGTATTGACTTTTGATCCCATTTTAAATTTTATACCTTGCTTAGTTAATATTTTTTGAAATTCATTAGAAACTTCTCTATCCATTCCTGGTGTTATAAAATCTAAATACTCTATAACAGTTACATCTGAGCCTAGCCTTGACCATACTGAACCCATTTCTAAACCTATATATCCGCCACCTATTACAGCTAGTTTGTTTGGTACCTTGATAAAAGATAAAGCCCCAGTTGAAGAAACTATATTCTTTTCATTTATTTCTATACCAGGTAATGAAGCAACCTCAGAGCCCGTCGCTATAACAATATTCTTTGCCTTAATATTGATTCTGCTATTATTGCTTCCATAAACAACTATATCATTTTTTGAAAAAATAACTCCTTTGCCCTTTAAATAAGTAACTTTATTTTTTTTAAATAAAAATTCTACGCCTTTAGTCAAAACTTGAATAGATTTATTTTTATTTGACATCATTTTGGTTATATTTAATTTTATCCCATCTATCTCTATTCCTTGATGATTAAAATTTTTTTTAGCTTTATGAAAATTTTCAGATAAGTTTAATAAACTTTTTGAAGGTATGCAGCCGACATTAAGACATGTGCCTCCTAATGCGCCCCTGGACTCAACACATGCTGTTTTAAGGCCAAGTTGAGCCGCTCTTATAGCACATACATAGCCTCCGGGTCCGCCACCTATTACGACTAAATCAAAATTATCTTCCATAATTAAATATTTAAAAAAAGTCTTTGAGGTTGTTCAAGAGATTCTTTGACAATTTTTAAAAATGAAACTGCCTCTTTTCCATCTATAATTCGATGATCATAAGATAGAGCTAAATACATTATGGGTCTTACTTCAACTTTCCCATCTACAACTACGGGTCTTTCTACAATATTGTGCATTCCTAACACTGCTGACTGAGGGGGGTTAAGTATTGGCGTTGAAAGCATTGAACCATATATTCCACCATTGGTTATTGTAAAAGTTCCACCTTGCAAATCTTCAATGGTAATTTTCCCATCTTTTGCTTTTTGACCTAAAGCTCCAATATTCTTTTCGATTTCAGCAAATGACATTTCGTCTGTTTCTCTAAGTACAGGCACAACTAATCCTCTGTCTGTTCCAACAGCGATACTTATGTTGTAATAATTTTTATAAACTATTTCTTCTTTTTGAATTTCAGCATTTATTGCTGGATAATTTTTTAAGCCAATAACACAGGCTTTAACAAAAAATGACATAAAACCAAGTTTAACTCCATAACTATTTAGAAACTCCTCTTTATATTGATTTCTCATCGTAATTACCTTGCTCATATCAACTTCATTAAAAGTTGTAAGCATAGCGGCATTTTCTTGAGCTTCTTTTAATCTTTTTGCAATTGTTAGCCTTAATCTTGTCATCTTAACTCGTTCCTCTGGGCCATATTTAATTTTTCTTTCAGCTGGAGCAGGTTTAGATCCCATTAAGCTCATGATGTCTTCTTTTAAAACAACTCCATTTTTTCCAGAGCCTTCTACACGACTTAAATCAACTTTGACTTCATTAGCCATTTTTCTTGCTGCAGGTGAAAATTTTGTTTCATTATCATTAAATACTTTTTCTTCATGGGGTTGATCTAGGATCAAGGGTTCATCTAATTGAAGTGAAGTTTCATCAATGCTAATTTTTTTTACTTTTACATTTTTCGTATTATTAAAAATTTCAGGCTCTTTTTTTTCTTTTTCTTTTTTTGGTGGAGCATATTTTTTTATATCTTTATTATTAGTATCCGCTTTTGTTGCTAAATCATTAATGGTTCCTAATAATGAACCTACATTCACCGTTTCTCCTTCTTTGACAGCTATACTTCCAAGAATACCGTTCGATGGGGATGGGACTTCAACGTTTACTTTGTCAGTCTCTAGCTCAACTAGTGGTTCATCAGCAGCAACTTTGTCACCCTGAGATTTAAGCCATTTCGATACAGTAGCTTCTGTAACGGACTCACCGAGAGTTGGGACTGTAATTTTTTCCGACATTTATCCTTTAAGTATCTTGTCTAATATTTCTTTTTGTTGTGCAAGATGTTTGTTAAGATTTCCAGTCGCAGTGGACGAAGATGCTTTTCTACCCACATATTTAACTGAAATATCGCCTAAATTTATCATTTCTAATGTTCTGTCTATGTAATTTTTAACTGTATTCCAAGCACCCATATTTTTAGGTTCTTCTTGACACCAAATAAATTTAGCTTTTTTATATCTTTTTAAAATATTTGCTAAAGTCTTTACTGGAAATGGGTAAAGTTGTTCTATTCGAATAAATGTAACGCTATCATTTTTATATTTTTCTCTCGCTTCTATTAAATCATAGTAAATTTTTCCTGAACATATTACTACTTTTTTTATTTTGTCATCTTTCTTTTTTAATTCTAATAAATTTTTAATATTTATATAAGAATCATCCTCTAAAACTCTATGAAAAGTACTTCTTATGGAAAATTCTGAAATGTTTGAGACGCATTTTTTATGTCTTAATAAAGATTTAGGGGTCATTATGATCAATGGTTTTCTAAATTCTCTCCGCATTTGACGTCTTAAAACATGAAAATAATTTGATGGTGTGGTACAATTAACAACTTGAATATTTTCTCCAGCACACAATTGTAAAAATCTTTCTAATCTAGCTGATGAATGTTCGGGACCCTGACCTTCATAACCGTGCGGCAACAACATTACTAAACCACTTGCTCTTCCCCATTTTGCCTCTCCTGAAGATATAAATTGGTCAATAATAATCTGAGCTCCATTAGCAAAATCACCAAACTGTGCTTCCCATAAAACTAGGGTTTCAGGCTCAGAAATAGAGTACCCAAATTCAAAACCCAACACAGCAAATTCAGATAATAAACTATCTATAATTTCAAAATTTTTTTGCCCCTCTGAAATATTATTTAAAGGAATATATCTCTCATGACTATCCTGATTTCTTAGTACTGCATGTCTTTGGCTAAAAGTTCCTCTTCCTGAGTCTTGTCCTGATAGTCTAACTGAAAAACCTTCAGCAAGTAAAGTTCCAAAAGCTAAGCTTTCTGCTGTAGACCAATCTATTGCCTTTCCATCCTTTATAGCTTTGAGTCTCAAGTCAAATATTTTTTTTAATGTTTTGTGAATACTAAAATTTTGAGGAACTTTTGTAATTTTTTTTCCTATTTCAGTTAAGATCTTTTTATCAACACCACTAGTTCCTCTTTTATCCTTTCCTAGTCCTGGCTTAAACCTTGACCAGGCACCGTCAAACCATTTTAATTCAGATTTATAATTTTTTGACGAAACAAATTCTTTTTCTAAAAAACCTTTAAAATTTGTCTTTTCGTTTTGCAGCTCGACTTCTGTCGTTAAGCCTTCTTGACTTAATTTTTTTCCATAAATTGAAAGTGTTGAAGGATGAGATTTGATTTTTTTGTACATTATTGGTTGTGTAAATGATGGCTCATCACCCTCATTGTGACCGAATCTTCGGTAACAAACCATGTCTATAACTACATCTCTATTAAATTTTTGTCTATATTCAGTGGCCACTTTTGCACAATGAACAACTGCTTCTGGATCATCTCCGTTGACGTGAAAAATTGGTGCTTGCGCAATTTTAGCCACATCAGATGGGTAAGGAGATGATCGCGCAAACCTAGGAGCCGTTGTAAATCCTATTTGATTGTTTACAATTATATGGATTGTTCCACCAATATTATGTCCTGGTAGTCCCGACATAGCAAAACACTCAGCAACGATACCTTGTCCTGCAAATGCTGCGTCTCCGTGCATCAATACTGGAATAACTTTTTTTCTTTGTTTATCTTTATGAAAAAATTGTTTCGCTCTAACCTGGCCAAGAACAACAGGATTAACAGCCTCTAAATGTGATGGGTTATCAGTTAAGCTGATATGGACGGAGTTTCCATCAAATTCTCTATTGGAAGACGCACCTAAATGATATTTAACATCTCCTTCAAAACTTTTATTAGTACTTACAGTCTTTCCAAAAAATTCACTAAAAATTGCTTTGAAAGGTTTTCCCATTACATTTGCTAAAACATTTAATCTACCTCGATGAGGCATACCTATTTTGATTTCTTTAGCACCTAAATTACCGCCCTTTTTAATTATTTGTTCTAATGCTGGAATTAATGACTCCCCACCATCTAAACCAAATCTTTTTGTTCCAACAAATTTAACATGAAGATATTTTTCAAAACCTTCGGCTTGAATGATCTTATTTAAAATCGCTTTTTTTCCATTCGTCGTAAAGGAAATATTTTTTTCAGGCCCTTCTATTCTATTTCTAAACCATGCCTTTTCTTCTGGATCACCCATATGCATAAATTCATATCCAATATTTGAAGAATAAGTTTTCTTAAGGATTTCTAGGATTTGGTTTAGGTCACCGTATTGTAAGCCTAAAACACCATCTAAAAATATTTTTCTATTATAATCTTTTTTTTCAAAACCATAGGTCTCTGGTTTTAACTCTGGATGTTCTTCTTTTTGTTGAATTGAAAGTGGATCTAGATTGGCTATTAAATGACCCCTTATTCTATAAGCTCTGATAAGCATTATAGCCCGTACAGAATCCTTAGATGCTTGTTTAACAGTTTCTGAATTTATGTCAGAGTTTTTTTCTTTAATTTCTTCTTCATTATTTTTTGGAAATTTTATTTTCCTTAGTTTTTTTTCTGGTGACCAGCTTGGTCCTTTAATATCTTTATATATGAGTTTTTCATCATCACTTAACCCATCAAAAAACATTCTCCAACTATCAGGTAATGAGCTTGGGTCAGAAATATAATCTGAATAAAATTCATTAATAAACTCTGAATTTGAGCCAGCTAAAAAAGATGTTTTTTTGTAATTTATGTTATTATCAGATGAAGACATTAAAAATTTATTTTAACATAAATTTATAAAATCAACAATTTAGTTTTTGAGAAAGAGTTTTTCCTATATCAGCGGGTGATTTAGATATAGTAATACCTGCTGATTTCATAATTTCTATTTTATCCTCGGCTCCACCTTTTCCACCTGAAATTATAGCTCCTGCATGGCCCATTCTTCTGCCTGGGGGTGCTGTTAAACCCGCAATAAAACCTACCATTGGTTTTTTTATCTTTTCTCTTTTTAAAAACTCTGCTGCTTCTTCTTCAGCAGAGCCGCCTATCTCACCAATCATAACTATTGATTTTGTTTCATCATCTTTCAAAAAAAGTTCTAAGCAGTCTATGAAATTTGTTCCATTTATTGGATCTCCTCCTATTCCAATGCATGTCGATTGACCCATGCCATTTGCTGAAGTTTGAGCAACAGCTTCATAAGTTAAAGTTCCAGATCTAGAGACTATACCAACAGAACCTTTTTTATGGATATTACCTGGCATAATACCGATCTTACATTCATCGGGAGTTATAATACCTGGACAATTAGGTCCAATTAATCTTGAATTATTTTTATTTAATATTTTTTTTACCTTAAGCATATCTAAAACTGGAATTCCCTCTGTAATGCAAACAATTAATTCAATTTGCGCTTCTATAGCCTCTATAATTGCTGCACCTGCAAATTTTGGTGGCACATATATCATCGTTGCACTTGCTTCTGTTTGGTCTTTTGCTTCTTGAACTGTGTTAAATACAGGAAGATCTAAATGTTTTTGACCACCTTTTTTAGGTGTAACGCCTCCAACTAATTGTGTTCCATATTTAAGAGACTGTTCAGAATGAAAAGTTCCATGTGTACCAGTAAATCCTTGGCATATAACTTTTGTATTCTTATTAACTAAAACTGACATTTATTTTATGGCCTCAACAATTTTTTTAGCTGCATCATTCAAATCTGACGCGGATAATATTTTTAAATTTGATTTGTCTAATATTTTTTTTCCTTCTTTAAAGTTAGTGCCTGCAAGTCTGACTACTAGTGGAACTGATAAATTAATTTGTTGGGCAGCATCAACTACTCCTTGAGCAAGTACATCACATCTCATTATGCCTCCAAAAATATTTATAAGTATCCCTTTCACATTTTTGTCTGATAAAATTAGTTTAAATGCAGCGGCAACTTTTTCTTTTGTAGCCCCTCCTCCAACGTCTAAAAAATTTGCCGGCTCTTTACCATAAAGTTTAATAATATCCATTGTTGCCATAGCTAATCCAGCACCATTTACCATGCAACCTATTGATCCATTAAGTTTAATGTATGCTAGTTCATGCTTACTTGCTTCTATTTCTGTTTCATCTTCTTCGTTTAGATCACGTAGTTTGAGAATTTCAGGTCTTCTAAATATTGCATTGTCATCAAAATTCATTTTTGCATCTAAGCAAATAATTTTTTCTTCTTTGTTGATAATAAGAGGGTTAATTTCTATTAAGTTGGCATCTTTATTGATTAATATTTTATATAAAGATTTAACTAATTTTTTTGCCTCGATTTTTTGCTTATCATTTAAGTTAAATACAGAAATTATTTTTTCTACTTCTAAATCACTTGGTCCTTCTTCTTTGTACTCTACTTTATTCGTAATTATTTTATTTGGTGTATTAACGGCGACTTCTTCAATATCCATTCCTCCTTCTGTGCTGCTAATAAAAGCTATTTTTGAGGTTTCTCTATCTACTAAGCAAGATAAATAAAATTCTTTTAAAATATCTGATGCTTCTTCAATATACAATCTTTTGACTTCTTTTCCCTCTGGGCCAGTTTGGTGGGTAACTAACACTTTACCCATCATATTTTTTACCTCTTCCTCAAGTTCATCAATATTTTTAATAAGTTTAACACCTCCAGCTTTGCCTCTTCCACCTGCATGGATTTGAGCTTTTAATACAAACTGCTTACTTTTTAGTTGGGTTATTTTTTTTTTTATATCCTCAATTGAAAGGATTACGACCCCGTTGGATACAGGTGCTCCAAATTCTTTTAAGATTTCTTTTGCTTGATGCTCGTGAATATTCATTTTTAGTTGCTATTACTATCATAAAATTTAAATTAATCCATTATGAAACCTAAAATATTAATTTTAACGCCAGTTTTTAAAGATTGGCAAAATTTGAAAATGCTTTTAATTAAAATTAATATGATTTTTACTAAAAAAATTAAACAAAAATTTGATTTACTAGTTGTAGACGACGATTCTAGGCAAAAAATAAATTACAAAAAATTTAAGTTTTCAAAAATTAATAAATTAAAAATTATTAAACTTTCTAACAACCTTGGAAGTCAAAGAGCAATTGCTATAGGTTTAAAATTTATACAAAAAATATACATTAAAAATTACAATGTTATTATCATTGACTCAGATGGGCAAGATAATCCCTCTGGAATATTAAAGTTACTAAAAAAAAATAATATAACAAAATCCCCTTTAGCTGTTAGAAGAGGTCAGAGAAAAGAACCATGGTGGTTTAAAATATTTTATGAGCTATACTGTTTAACAGTTTTTATTTTTTCTTTAAAAAGGATTAGACATGGTAATTATAGTCTTTTAAGCTTTTCATGTGTCAACAAAATACTAAAAGATGATGGGATTTGGAGTGCCTTTCCGCCTACACTATCAAATAACTTTGAAAATTTATCATTTATAACTATTGATAGAGAAAAAAGATATTCAGGCAATTCAAAAATGAATTTTTTTGGTCTTTTTTATCATGCTTTAAGAGTCTTTTCTGTTTTAAAATTTAGAATTTTAATCTTCTCAATAATATACTTAATAGGGTTATATATATTTCTGATTGAAAAATATATTTTAGTTTTCTTTTTTCTGGCAATTTTTTTATTTTTATTTAATTTAATTAATTTCATTTTGAGCTTAAATAGTAAAAAAAATTATTTAAAAAATTATAAAAAAATAAAAGTTTACGGTTTCTAATTACAATTATTAATATTTATAGAATGCAATATATCATTATGTTTTATTTTTTTAAAACAGTATCCCTCTAATAAATCTTCGAAATTTATAAACCAGAATTCTCTTGGATAAGATTTTGCCAGATATATTTTTTTAATTTTTTTTTTATTAATCAATTTATTAATTTTATGATTATAATAAGAATAATAACTGTTATTCGAATTTGTTGGATGCGTATTATTGTTCGGAAAATACCATCTGTTCAAAATATTAATTTTTTTCTCGGTTAAAATTGAGAAGAACTGATAATGAGTTATTAATATAAAATTATTTACATTTTCATTTGAAATTATTGAAACGGCCTCTTTTAATAATCGGAGTTCTTCCTTTGGATTTTCTTTATAGTGATAAGGAGTTATCCATTGTAATTTATTGAATTTATTATTTAAAATTTCTGCTTTAACTGCATTATTTAAATTAACATTTTGTAAATCCATAAATTTTCTTTTAACATTATAAACGTTGTGATATTTAACCGTTACAAAAACAATTATTAATAGCAAAAAAATATTTATTCTTTTACTTTTGATTTTAAAAAAATCATTAAGCTGTACGATATGTAGTCCACAAAGTATTGGTATTAGTGAAAATATAAATGTTTGGTTAGCTGTTATTAATTGATGAAATATAAAACTTAATCCACATAAGAACACAAAAATATTTAATAATAATTTTTTTTCAAACCATTTTCTTGAATTTTTTTTTATAAAAAAAATAATTGCAATAAAGTTTGCAAAAAGAAAAATATTAATAAATTTAAAATGTCCTAATGTTCCTCTTATCGTTAGTTTTTTTATCAAATTTGCTGAAGCATAAGCACTTTCGTCTCCTACTATCCTGCTCTCACCAATTGTTAATGGAAATAAAATAAGTTGAATAAATGCATCTTTTATATCTATTTTTAATAATAAAAAATAAATAATTATCAAAATTAAACAAACTGATGTTC
>Ga0222717_10004092_pt1 | contig 10818 bp, 17 predicted proteins | sample C33_18DmetaG_FD_165053 | JGI IMG/M metagenome (GOLD analysis project Ga0222717, IMG submission 165053) | Estuarine water microbial communities from San Francisco Bay, California, United States - C33_18D | ecosystem: Environmental > Aquatic > Marine > Unclassified | place: USA: California...
TGTAAAAAAAATATTTTTTTTATACGTTTTATAGGTGTACAAGGTGGAGAATTAGTGTATAATAGAATAAGCTATTCTGCAGGAGGTGAAGATACCGGTTCTTCGGCTAATGCTTCTTCATAGTAAGCTATTATAGCTTGTTGGTCTTTTACGTATCTACGTAAGTCTGCAATACCAATGGCTAAGTTTTCATACCCCTTTGGAGTAATAGTAAAGAGAACTACATTTCCAGTTTTTGCGTTAATCTCTTCGAGCTTAGCATCTAAGTTTTCTTCTGTAATTACAAACCAATCTACCGGAGGAAACTCAACGGCCTTTGGTCTTTCCTGAACGGGGATATTTTGTTTTTGATATTCTGTTTGAAGTACTACTTCAGATTCAGGCGTTCTACTGCCCAGACACCCCATCAGAAGAAGCGGCGTTGTCAGAAGGAGGAGTAGTTTCATCTTGGATCCGTCCAATAAGTTTGTTAACGGCGTTATTAACTCTGTCTTCAAGTCCTTGTGCATTTGTTAATGCCTCCATAGTCAAATCGATTTTAGCAAACACGCCTCTTAATTTATCAAGATGCTCTTGGGATTGCTGTAATCTTTTAGTTAAATCTTTATTGAGTTGTTCATTTTTCTTTTGATCAGCTGCCATTTGTTCAATAGTAGCCTGCAAAGTTTCTGCAGCAGTTTTAAGTTTTACATTATTTTCTCGAAGAGTTCCAATAGTAGCTTCAGACCAAATATAGTAATTATATCCACCATATCCGATGCCACCAAAAAGGCTTACTACGAGTAATATTAAATATACCTTAGCCAACTAATTAACCGTTATTTGGATGTGTACATGTAGTGCAAGGTCCAGGATGCCCAGGATTACAACCTTCTTCTTGGCCGCAAGTTTCACCTTCATTATCACAATGGCAACTGCATCCACATGTCGTACAAGTAATTTCTTCTTCTGCCATATTAATTATCCTCTAAATGTTTACGAAAACGTTTTAGTAATCTTGGAATTTTATCTTTCCTACGTCTCTTATCTATAACTACTCTAGGTTTAAACATAGCATCTGGCGGAAGTGAAACAGAAGCATTGCCTACTGATGTTGCAGGTGCTTCTTCATTGACGGATTCGAACTGAAATGTTTTTGAATAGTCTGCCACTTTTTTACCTCGTGTATCGTATTGTCCAGCTTCCATTGCCTTCTGTTTAGCGTATGCTTTAGGACTATATGTTTCGCCCCATTCCCAATCTTTAGAACGAGCGTCCCATTCCATTACTTTCCACTCACCTTTATGACGAATATTTTCATCATATTGTTTTTCTATTTTAAAACGGCGGCCTGTAGGAAACTTAATTTCTATTTCTCCGTCGGTCCCTGCTCTTTTCCATTTGGGAGTCATGGCATTAACTCGTCTATTGTAATATGGATTTTTTGATTGGTTTTTCTATGAGTAGCTTCATATATATTTAAACCAAAAATAGAACCAACTGGATACGCATCTTCTTTTACTACAATCCAGTCTCTTTCTTTTACCATTTCATCCATGGTTTTAGATAAGACTTTTTCATTCTTTACTTTGTAAGATCCTGGAGATAGTCTCCCGTCTTCTAGAATAAACCACTGAGAGCTTTCGCTTAAAATATCAGTGTAATCTATACCTAAAGATTTTAAACCTTTTTCAATATTATTTTCAGAAATACCATATTCTTCTTTGATTAAATAAAGAGCAGCGCCATAAGTAGCAAGATTAGTTGAACCGCCTGGAACTTTAGCTAATAGCTTTTTAATATTAAAAACTAATCGGATGAAAGGAGTGTAAATAGATTTTTCCTCAGGAGTTTCAGCCTTCCTGAGTCTTTTTCCGTTTTCGTCGATAAGGCCCAGCTTAAAGGCTTCAGTATTTTCAAACTTAGTCGTAAGAAGTCTAAGAAACCTGAAGGTATAAACTAAGTCGCCTGCTCTTTTTATAATACTCATATTTTTCTTAACGCTTCTATTACTACAGTGTCCATTGCAATATTCGTATATTCATCGTTACGAATGTAATGCAAATAAATTAAAAAGGGTTTTATTATTGGCCAATGCGCTTCATCTAATTTTAAATCTAATATATTCTTAGCAGCATCAATACCAAAAACATTAAAAACAATAATCAAATGATTTAATAATAATCTCTCAGATAACTTACTAGATTCTATGTATCTATTGCATAATCTTTTAATATATTTAAATCTTTTAAAATCTTCTTCAAATTCTTCGGCATCAATATATTTAGGATTATAATAGTGTTTAGCGGCATATAGAAAAATATTTTGGTCAGTTAATTCAATTTCCATCTATATGATTCTGCAGCTGCTCAATCATTTTTGCTTTTGATTTACGTCTATCAAGTTCAATACCCATGGTTCTACCATATGCTTCTATTTCAGCTTTAGTTTGAGACTCTAACATGTCTCTTTCTGCAGCTTTGATTTTACCCTGAGTAATTACGTGGTCAATGGCCGGTTCAACCACTGGGCTGATACCGTGCCATTCATTAATTTGACCGTCAGTAATTCTTTGACTTTTAAGTAGCTCGCCGGTTCTAGGATTTACCCAGCCCCGAGTTGTAGGATGTGCCCCTTTAGGTCCTTTAATTGCCATAATAATATTATCCTTATTATTTAGTTGTGTCCACTGGTGTTTGGATTTTATCGCCTGCAGGATTATCACCACTACGTGCAGGAGCTTTCTTTGTTACGCGGCCTGCAGCTGAAGCATCATCATGACCCTTCTTTTCTAAATCTGCTGGCATTGTATCGACTTTATGTTTTGCTTTGAAATCTTTTTCGTTTCCAGAAGCTTTCGAATCCATTTCTTCAGGAGCAGTAGCACTCTTATAATGGCCAGCTCTGTTTTCTTTAATCTTATTATATACTGCCCACTCTACACCTTCTTTTTTTGGAATCTCAAAAGGCGCTTTCTTTAGAGTCACAGCAGCTTTACCCTTTTCAGAAGGCGCTGAAGCTTTAGCAAGCTTTTTCATAAGTGCGGCGTTCTTACTTTCAGTTTTATAACTCGCAGTAAGTTTATCTACGGCTTTACTAATACCCTTTTGGCGGTTTTTGGCTTTATCCATAGCACGCTGAGACTTGCCATAAGCCTTGTACATGTCTCTATCTTTATCTGCCATATCACCAGCATCTGAATGACGTTTTGCTTGAGCTGTTTGCTTTACTGCATCAGGACCAGCTTTCTTAATATAAGAACCTAAAGTCTTTTTAGAAATCTCGTCAACCTGCTCTACTTCTTCACCCATATCTTGAGTAGTCGTTTCAGTACCCTTTTTCTCTTTTTTAGTTTTCAGACTGGGGTTGATTTCTACTTCATCTTCGGCCATTTTCTTTTTCTTTGAAGCATTAACAGAATGCCCATGAGACATTTCTGCAATAATCTTCAAATCATCTACAGATACATCTTTTTCGATACCGTGCTCGAACATTACATCGTAATGTGTGACATAACCTTCGCCTTCAGCAGTCTCAACGATAGTATGCATACCAGAAATAGGTTGACCTTCGCCCCATTCTGCATGCTCTACATGAGTTGCACAGTCATGCTTAATTGGTTTATCAACCTCTTGACCACCAGCTTTTGTAACTAGCTTACTGATAGCTGTCTTAACACCTTTTTGGCGCTGGTTACGCTTTTTCCCGTAGCCAACATAATCCCGCTCGTGATTAACTTTATTGACATAGCTCCCAAGTGTTGCCGGTGATAATTCATCAAGCTGATCTGTTTCTTCGTTTTTCTTTTTGCGCATCATCGCAAAATCTTTTTTGTCGATGTCACCATCTTTATCTTTGTCCAGCTTATGCTGACCACCTGTTAGTTTTTCGGCCACCTGTTGCATGGCCCAAGCAATATTTTTAATGTCTTGCGTTTTCATTTTAGTTTCCTTACATCCAAATTTGGGCTGCAACTGCACTGGCCGCAACTGCGGTAAAAATCCAGAACAATTTATTAATTACTTGCACAGTGTGTGCACTTTCGTCACATTTCTTTTCTATAATATCTAGCTTCTCACTAAACTTATTCATCCTAATCCAGGAATCTTCGCGATACTTATTGTAGGCTTCCATTTTTTCTTCGAATCGAGCTAAGGATATTAGTGCATCCGCCATTTTATCCATTTTGTCCTCTATACGTTCTAAACGGGCCTTTGTAGTTTCATCGGCCATTCCTATATTCCTTTGTTTACACTATTTATATAACTTACCATTTAACCTTATCTGCCCAATAAGCAGCACTCATTTTACCTTTAGCTATATTACGACCGTGGCGAGCCTTAAAAGATTTACGCTTAGCCTTCATTTTCGCGGACTCACCTTTTTTGGGATCACCGGCAGTTGACGCGCCTTGTTGACCAAAGCGAATCGTCTTAACTTTATCACCATCCTTAGCTACTACAATATGAGATTTAGTTGGATGGCTAGGTGTTCCCTTTGGTTTGTTATAACCCTGAACATCAGCAGATTTGATCCGCGGATCTTTTTCTTCTAAAACGTATGTCTTAAAGGTTTTCATTAGAGATACTTTCTATTTTGCATCATATCAGGGTACATCTTTTTTATTTGCTCTGAATGGCATTTTTATGATGCTTATCAAATTCACGTTTACTATTCATCACTTTTTTCTCAGCGGCTTTTAGAGCCATATGAGCCTGGTGAAGTTCAGTAATGTGGTCTGAATGTTTTTTAGCTGTTGCGTGTAATGATTTATGGTTAGGATATTTCTTAAGTGTATCTTTTACATGATTGTGCATATCATGAGTAGTGGGGCCTATGCCCATCTTGGCGTTGCCAGTATGATACTGACTCCATGTGCCATATTGAGACATGTTTACACTTTTTTCTAGGGATTCTTTAATATTCATATCTTTTAGTAGTTGTGAAAATGATTTCATTATTTCTCTCCTTTGCCATTTTGGTGGCAATATAATTTTTATAGCTTATTTAATTTATTTGCAGGATGTTTAAGATAAGGATTCATCTCTTATTACCGTGCAGGCCGGGCATCAAGAGCATGTTTATCTAATTCACGTTTACTTTTCATCATAGTATCCTCAGCTGCTTTTAAAGCCATATGAGCATGGTGAAGTGCAGTAATGTGCTCTGAATGTTTTTTAGCTGTTGATTGTACTCCTTTATGATTAGGATATTCCTTAGCTACCTCTTTTGCATGATCATGCATATCATGAGTGGTGGCGCCTTTTCCTGCATAACCGTGATATTGGCTCCATCTACCAGATTGTGATATTTTTACATTTCTCTCTGAAGCACTTGGCTTCTTTATTTTATCCATATCTTCTTTTAATTGTTTAAAAGTTTTCATAGTAGCTTCTCCTTTATAACCTCTACCAATTGATTTACGAAACTGCTTGGCTCTCACGTTCGTAGCCATGTCCATACCTTTTTCGCGCTTGCGAATAACGTCTTTTTCTTTTGAAATATCTTTATTGCCTCTTACAATCTTTGCAGTTGCAGAGTTACGTGCACGATCACTTTGTGCTTTAGCTTTATTATGATACCTATCCATTGCTGCTGGAGTATCTAATACTTCATCAACCGATTCTTTTTTTCTTTTTATTCCTACAGCGTGTATAGCACCTTTTAAACGGTTATTTGCTTTTCTTGTACCGCTGAAAGCATCATCACCCTTTGTTTTATCTAAATAAGATTGGGCGGTTTTTTTAGAAATTTCGTTAACTTCTTCTTTCATATCTTTGACTTTACCATTCTTTAAATGGCGCTTAATGGTTTTACCAGCTTTTGTTTGCATAGTTATAATATGACCACCATCAGGATGAGGCTTACGATCGATGATTTTCATTTTGTCACGCTGACCGACAGGAGTCATAGCTTCTCTAAATTCTTCAAAGCTTTTGCCTTCGGATTTTAGTTTACCATCCTTATCGCGGTCAGCTTTTTCTTTATCCATACGAGCCTTTTGTAATGGTGACATTATTCTTTTGGCTTGGCCTTGTGGCTCATTATAAGCTTCACTCTTAACAACTTCTCTATCAACTGGAACCATACGAATTCTTACCTTTCCATCAGGTCCTACATATTTTTCAGGTTTTTTATCTGCTGATTTTACGGTCATTTACTTGCCTCTTACTTTCGCTGCTAGATCTTTGTCTGCTTTTCCCCATGTACCAGATGATTTGGTAACAAATGAATTTACTCTTGCATGTCCCCACTGTGATGGAGTAGTACCAGGTCTATGGCCCGTTTTCCATGCGGCTACACCTCTATTATAAACTGAGCGAAGAACACTCAACGGCATGCCAGTTTTTTCTGCTTTCTTTTTTAAAGAAGCTGTTGCATCTTCTGTTATATAAGATTTAAAACTAATCATTAATCGTCCCCATACATTTGTCTATATTTTAAGGTATGTCTGGATAATTTTGTTTTTGCTTTTGCATCACCAGGTGCAGGCTTATATGCCTTTGGATCGCTATCAGACATTTTGGCCTGTTTCTTAAACTGACGATCTCTTCTGATTTTTTGTGCTTTACTTAAACCAACATGGTATTTTTTAGGCTGAGAACCTGGACGGTCTGCGATTTCAGAATCTTGCTGTTCTTTTGGTACACAGTTAGGAACCATTCTGTTCCCTTTCTTTTTCATACCAACTTGCTTATGCGAATCCCAGCATGCATCTTCATTTTTAGCTTTAGCCATTTTAGTAGCAGTAGCAATCTTTACTGATTTCCAATCTTTACCGTAACGTTTCTTAAACTCGTCATCCGGTAAATCTTGTGCGTACTTTTCGCGGTCATCTAATTCTTTTGAAGTAAGAGTTTTTTCTTGAATTTTCTCTACGGCATCTGGCCAGTGTCTAGTCTTGCGATCAGAAGTTTCAACAATAATATAATTAGAACCAATTAAAGAAATAGTACCTACTTCATCGGTCTTTTTAATTATAACCTGTTCGCCTAACTCAAATAAATCCCCTTGTATAAATTGCTCTCTGGTATCAGAAACCTTTTCAAGTTGAACATGTCTCTTAAACTCAGTTTGCTCTTTAAGGTTCATACCTTTACGAACGCTATTAAATAAAGACTTAGCATCTTTATTTGACATATTTTGAGGAAGACCTTGAGTAAATGAAACAAAGTCATTTTTCTTAACATTTTCTCTTTGCTTTGAGGCAGACATGCCTTCAACGCCTTCAGCATCAGGATCTCTTGCGCCAGCGCTTATAACATTAATCTTTTTAAAGTTATAAAAGCCATGGCGTCCCTTTTGACCGTTATACTTATTTAATAGTATGCTAAACTCATTAATACGGTCAGATCCTGCTACCATATTAACATTTACAAAACCTTCATCGTATAGAACCGTAAGGGCGTCCATAGGAGTTTTAACTTTATTATTCACCATAATACTTCTCGCGTGTTTAGGAAACATCTTACGAGAATGTTTTACTTTATCAGCATAAAATAGGGGATTTTTATTTTTATCTTGAGATTGAGAGAGATAAATTTTATACGGATTTTTACCTGCCTTTCTAGACAGGACATCTAGTAATTTACCATGACCAATAGTTGGAGGATTCATTCTACCAAATGTAAAATAAACTTCACGTTCTTCTTCAACTAAAAATTGACTAAATGAATTTATCATTATCTACCGCGCTTTTTAGTCATCTCAGCTTTGCGGATTTTAGGCAAAAGCTTTTTAGCAACTCGATTGATAGCTGCTTTAGCCGCAGGCTTATCTAATCTCTTTTCGATTTCCTGCCGCTTTGCGAAGCTCATTTCGTCTTTAGGAACATCTTTAACTAGCTTTTTCATTACGGCTAATCTAGCTTGCTTACGAGCTCTTTTCTTTAATTTTTCTGGAGAAGCAATCTTACGCTCGGCTCGTTCCCTACCAATCTTAATACGAGACTTATACTTCTTAAACTGCAGAGCACGCTTTCTTCTTTGTGCGGCAGTTAAAGCCTCATTAGTTTCAGTAGATTCACCTGTATTACCTGTGGGCGTATCTTGTTTTCTTTTCTTTGCTGCTTTTTTAATAATGCCGTCTTCGCCAGGCATATAGTCTACAGCCATAAAATCTTTAAAATCTAATGGTTTTGCCATTTTAGTTTCTTCCCGGTTTATCCCATCCCTTTAATATATCTTTGCTGAAATTGTTGTATGAAAATTCCATACGATCAACCAATTTAACAGCATCACCACCAAGTGTGTCAATTGCAACAAAGCCTTCGGCTCCAGTTACTTTATATCCATTACTAGTTTTTACAAAGGTCTTAGTTTTTTGTAAGTCATTTAGTTTATTTATAAGTTTTAATTTCGCTAAAACTATTACTTTTTGTAATTCGAACATTTTTTGTAACGAGGTTTTGTTAGATGTTCCAAAAAATGATAGTATTTCATCAAGTTTCTTTTGTTGAGCAGCTTTACCTTTATCAGTCTTTCTTGTATTTATTTCTTTTTGATAGCGCTGCTTGATCCAGTTAATGAGGCCAGATACGTGTCTTCTTGTATCTGTAACGATTGTGCCTGTTCTGACAAAGGAATTGTTATAGGTTTCAATGAGCTGAGCGAGGGATCTGTTACTTTCCAGCTGTCTGAGTGTGGATCCCGATATTTGATTAAATAATTTACCAGCTTGCGATAGATATTCATTCACTTCCTCCGTATCACTTTTAGTCATAGTTAATTTAGTAAGATCACGAAGCATCGCATCCTGTGACCATACGTTTTTGGATTTCTTTAATTTAGATACATCAACACCATAAGATGCCTTCATTGTTTCAAATGTCTTACCTATATATGTAGTGTGCCAGACTATCCCAATTTTTGAAGATGTTATTTGTTTTGCAGCATCAGAATCTGCAGGCACTGCATATACGATTGTATTAGGATGAAACGTAATATATTTCTGTCCGCTTATAGTAGCTCTTTCCAGGTCACCTGAGCTATACAAGAAGTCACCCTGTACAACTCCTTTAATTCCCAATTCAGGCAAGTGTTTAAGAGCCAGTTTAAGCTTATCAGCAAGATCACCGCTAGTGTCAGCATCAACATCTGCAGCTGTCTTATAAACTTTGGGGTTCTTATTGAAGATCCCTTTTTTCGCAACGAAGAATACTCCATCATTAGGATCGATACCTGCAAAGACAGCAGGGGCACCATCCCACTTAACGCTAACAGATCCATTGTGTACACCTCCCAACATATCGCGTAGAGATCTCAAAGCCATAATAGCTTCTCTTGTTCCTTTTACTCCACCATAGATAACCTTATCTTCTATATGAGTCATATGAGTGTTTTTATTTTCAGTGATATGCTGCTTAAAATTTTCCATTAAGATGCCGCTACCTTTATATAAGCCGATGAATCGTTTGTTTTTGCGCCTGCTACATTAACTATTTCAGAAATAAAGTCATTTCTTTTAGCGACCTGAGAAGCATTCATAATAGCATAAGCTATATGAGTTACACCTAAAATAGCATGAATGAAATGCGCTTGGCCTGCTTTTTGTGATATTCCCATTTCATGCTCTTCCTTAGTATAGGTAGGATGAACTTTCTTTACCATTTTATAGAAATTATCTACTAAGAGTTTAGGCGGATTTTTACTTGCTAATTTTTTAGCGTTTTCTTTTAACATGGTATTTGAAGGCAGGTCTACACCTAAATGAGTTTTTGCCGAATAAGTAATTTGTGTATATCCAGTTCTACCGCCTCTTGCGCCTTTCTGAATAATTTCCATATTCAGCGGAGTAAACAAATTAGGAGCTCGTATATCTAATTTACCATTACCATCAAAGTAGGCGAATCCGTATTTAGAAGTCCAAATACCCTTACCTGAAGTAGTTTCTAAAGAAACCCCAGAAAATTTATGAGTATCTAAACTTTTCTTTTCTATATTATATTCTGATACTTTTGCTTTTAGTTTTAAATTACCTATTTTCTTAAGTGAAATGCCTACGATATCTCTGCTTAAAAAGTTTTCAAGAGTAGTTTGATTACATAACGCTTGACTTTGATCACTAATACGTTGATTAACATCTACGCCTCTCTTGACAGCCCATATATCACCTGGATTCCATTTATCATTCTGCATTGGAGGCAAGCCTTCATTCTTTCGGGCTTTTGATTTCTTTGCATATATTGCATTCATAGTTTTAGAACCGCGGTGAATAATATGCTCTTTACTTAGATATTTCTTATCTATTAAAGCTTTAGCCGTAACATATCCAGATTCGTGCCATGATGCATCTAAAACAGAATATCTTTCAAATGGCACGTCAACATCAACTTTGTCTTTATAGCCAGCTAGAGTTTTTACAGTGAAATGCGAGAATGGTTTACTAGATCCTTCTCCAAGCATCGCTGCTATATAGATACATTGTAAAGATTCTGCATCAGCAGTTTGGCCAGTCATACCTTGGCCTTGGCCTTGACCGCCAAATAAGGCAGACTTACCAATTTTAAGAGAAGAAATTATTGTACCGTTTTCAAGTTCAAGTTTAAAATCTTTTTCCGTATTATCAACAAACGCAGTGATAGCATCTAAATTATTTTTTGTATTTTTGATTTTTAAATCTTCACCATTAACATTAGAAACTGGCTCTCCGGCTTTTATAGCATTTTTAAGAATATCAGTTCTGAAATCAGTAGTACGAGCTTTCACTTTTTCCCACTCAGTACGATTCATTACACTAAACATTGATTTCTCCAGTATAAAAGATTTAAACCTAAGCATAGTATCCTCTTGAATATAATACGTGTATCTATTTATACTAAAAAAATAAAGGGGCAAATTG
>Ga0222717_10004099_pt1 | contig 10801 bp, 9 predicted proteins | sample C33_18DmetaG_FD_165053 | JGI IMG/M metagenome (GOLD analysis project Ga0222717, IMG submission 165053) | Estuarine water microbial communities from San Francisco Bay, California, United States - C33_18D | ecosystem: Environmental > Aquatic > Marine > Unclassified | place: USA: California...
TGTAATTCATGTTTTCCGAGATAAAAAAGGTAAAGAAAGGATTAGTCAAAAAACTTAATTAAAATATTCAAAAAAGTATTTTTTTGTAAAGAATGTGGAATTTATTTTTTTTCCTAATTTCATGTAATTAGTGAAGTATTTAATATCATTATTCCAAGCGTATAAATATATGTAATGATATAATAAGGCCATATTTTGATATGATCTACTAAATCCTTTAAGTGTGAAATTTTTATCAATTGAAGTAATTTTTTCATGATCATTCATTTTAGTATAATAAATTAGTTTCATGAATATAAAATTATTGTAATGCTCGTACTTGTAGAAGAACGTATAATCTGTTTCAGGTTTTATTTTTTCAACAATATATCTCATCACTTCAAAGTTTCTAGTTATAATACATGTAAAGTTTATTTCAAATAAAAATTCTATTGGAATAAACCCATTTATTTGATTTTTTTGAAAATAATTATTTAGTTTAAGCATTACCTCAGAATCTTCAATTAATAAATATTGAGCAAATATTCTACTTTTTAATATGGGATGAAATTCTTCTTCCTCCTTTAATTTATAAAAGGAATCCTTACTTTTTTTAGTAAAAAACAGGTTTAAATTTAGGATACCTTTAGAGAATTCTTGGATGTCTTTTCTTGAGGAATTTTTGTAAATTGTTTCAATAATTTTAGAATAATACGTTTTTAAACTTCCATAGTCTACAAAAATTGTAATTACTAAATCCTGAAAATTTTCATTTAAAAGTAGTTGGTTAAACGCTTCATTCTTTATATCTGTAGTGTTCATTATTTGCCCTATAGACATGCCAATAACCACTTTCTCATCATAGTTGAAATTATTAGCATTCATTTTTTTGAGTTCAAAAATGTCTCGTATAAGATTAAAGTTTTCAACTAGAAATAACTCTCTTATAATTTGTATTAATTTTAAGTTGAAGCTTTTTGTTTGATTGAGGTTTTTGTTGATATACTTTAATAATATATCATCCTCATCTTTGTGAATAATTTTTGTAACTTCAAATTCTTGCTTCCATTTGTTTCTTAGTTTGAAATTAATGAGAAAATCAGAGTAGTTTTCATAATTATTAAATTTTGATAAGGTGTCTAATGTGAAGTTACTTGCTTGTACATTTTTAACGACTCCAAAAAACCTCCTAATGGTGTTGTAGCTGATGGCTATATCATTTTCTTTAGCTATAATTTGACTCAACCTTTTGCTATCTTTTAGACCTTTTATTTTAAACCCAATTTTTTCTTCGGTAATGTCTCTTAGCTTTTTTTCCATAGATGTACTAAATATGTACCAATATACTAAAATCTTTATTATAATATTGTATTAATATATTTTTATCCCCCTAAAAATTTTTTTGGGAAACATTCATTGAAAAAGAGAAAAACTGTAATAAAAAAAGTGTAATTAATACAATTACACTTTTTTTATTAGTATTGTGAGTAAGTAGATGTAAACTATTTGTAGAATAACTAAACATATATGGTATACCTCATATTATCAAATTTTTTTTATGCTTTGAACAATCTTTTATGGAAAAGAGCATTATCTAAATTTAATTTATGGCATATCATCTCTTCGAGATCTTTGTTGACAAGTATTGTCGGTTTTATTGTTATAATTACTTTTTATTCAGATGTCATTAATACTATAGACTTCCCTCTTTTTCTTAATATTTTCATCGCTTCAGTTTTTGGATCTTTAGGGTTGATTTGTATGATTCATGCTCTGAAAAAAGGAAGCTTATCGCAATTAGCTCTCTTTAATTTGATTATAGTTTTTCTTATTGGTTCTTTCTTGTTTTTTTTTGAAAGTTTACACTTTGAAAATTACAGGGTTGCCTCTTTATTAATAATTAGTGGATTTGTATTATACATATATCAAATTAAAAAAAAGAATACTCAACAAATGTCTTTACATCAGCTATTGCTGTTTTCTCTTATGTCAATTTTTTTCGCAGGTTCAATTCTTATGCATTGGTATGGTTTAAAGAAAGATATTCCAGTAATTTTTTCATTATCTATTCAAGAAGCGGTGGTTTTTTTGTCTTCAATAACTATTGTAATTATTAGTCCGTCTTTCTCTTTGGTGAAATTGCGCTATGAGTTAAAAAAAATATCAACTACTGCTATTTTGATGGCTACTGTAATATTTGCAGCAATATGGACAGGTTTCTCAGGATTAAAGTTTACAGATCCGTTAATTTCCTCACTTATTAGTCTTTTAACCCCTATTTTAACAATACTATTTGGTGTTATTTTTTACAAGGATAAATGGAATTATTTAACGATATTTTGCTTTTTGCTCATTTCTTCAGGAATCTATTTGATAAATTTAGAGATACCATAGAGCAATCAGAAAGGTTATTTTTTTGAGAATAGTTTTACTATAAAAAACATCAAACTTAAAATAACTAAAACCCCTATAAACACGAATATTTTTTCTTGAGATAATTTGGATAAAAGCCAAACAATAATAGCAGATGATGTTATTGGAATTAAATAGCTCCCAGGAACCTTAAATCCATCATTTTTTTTATTTAATTTGGAAGCCTTTAATTTTATTGTTGCCAAAGATATACCTAGATAAATAAGCAGTGTTGAAGCACTAGAAATAATTGCTAATCCCTTAAATCCTCCAACTATAGAAAAACCAAAACCCAAGCAGATATATACTATAATAGCTATATAAGGTGTTGTGTATTTTTTATGAATTTTACCTAAATTTTTTAGCGGGATTACATTTTTTGTTGTTGCAGCAAAAATTACTCTTGGCATGCTAAGAATTTTGCTGCTTATACTTCCTACCATAGAAACTGCAGCTCCAAATGTAATGACAGTAAAACCAATTGGTCCAAAGACAACATTTGCAACTTCAGCTAATGGGTTTTTATTATAATTAGTAAGCGTATTCCCTAGAACACCTTGTGAAATAAGTTGAATTAAAATATAAATAATAAGTATGGTGACAATGCTTAACGCAATGGCTTTAGGAATTGTTTTGTTCGGACTTTTAACTTCTCCACTTAAAGATAGTCCTTTTTCCGCACCAACAAATGCAAAGAATAAAATTAAAGACATTTCACCAATTTCAGTTGCAGAGGGGGTATTTTCCCAATAAAGATTTGAAACACTAACTTCCGAAAATCCAAAAATGATGATTAAGAATAAAGGAGCTAATTTCAGCAGCGTAATAACTTTCACAAAACCAACTCCTTTTTTTAAACCAACAATATTAACAAAACCAAAACCAAAAAAAAGTAGAATAAAAAAAAGAGACTGTGTCCAAAACTCATTAAATATTGGTAAAAATGTACTTAAAATATCCACGATAGCATTGGCAACAGCAGCATCACCAGTAAATGAGGCTACAACTATTAGTATGGAGGTAAGAAACCCTGCATAATTACCAAAAGATGATTGTATATAGGTGTAGCTACCCCCATCTTCAGTAAAAACACTTCCTAGTTCAGCAAAGCATGCCATTACTAATATCATTACAAAGCCGCAAAATAAGTAGGCAATGATACTTGCTGCACCAAGACTAGCAGCAATTACTGCTGGTAATACAAAGATTCCACCTCCTATAATAATATTTACAATATTAGCACTAAGTCCAAAAACTCCGACCTCTCTTTGTAATTTCATACTCTACATTACTTATATTAAAAACAATTCACAAATTACACCTTTAAAATTAATAGCCATCTAAAAAAACTAATTTTAGTTAAGATATAGTCATCAAAAAAACAGCTATAAAAAAGTGAAATAGTCCGTGTTATTAATTATCTACACAATCTGATTATTTTTGTTGTTCTATTCATTAAATTGTATATCTCACAGTAGGTTTTGTTTATATTTTAACAGTTTTTGTTATAACTCTCCTCTAAATTTTATTTAATATTACGAATCTTATGAAATTGTTACTTAAAAATATTTTAGCACGCACTATTGGCTATGCACCATACATTATTTTATTTTATTTCATATATCAAATAGCAATTTTTAGAGAGATGATTCTTATGAATACCATGCTTCAACTCCTTCTGTTTTTATTTGTTGCTTGTATTCCTGCTCTTCTTACTAAAAGAATGTCGTATGTAGACATTGCATGGCCTTGGGGTCTAGTTCTCATTGGGGTGTTGGTTTTGTTTTTAGGTGATGGGTACAGGCCAAGAATATATATGGTTGCAGGGATGTATTTATTTTCTGGCCTAAGAATGGGAATAGGAGCTCTCATATTGTTTGCAAAAGGACATTTAAACTTAGAGTTGTCTAGATATTCGTATCAAAGAAAGCGTTGGAACAAAGCTGGGTATAAAAATTTAAATTTATCGCTACAATATGAAATCTTGATTCAATGTTTTGCCAATATTACTTTCTTAGCAATTCCTGCATTTTTAATGTCTACTAACTCAAGTAGTACCATTTCCACTCTAGAGATAATTGGAGTATGTCTGTGGGCAGTTTGGTTTACATTAGAACATGTTTCCGACATGCAAAAACAGCAATTTTTAAAAAAATCATTTTTAGAAAAGAAAAAAAAGCAAGTTTGTAATGTAGGATTTTGGAAATACAGCCGCCACCCAAACTATTTTTCAGAATGGATGGTATGGAATTCCATGATTATCTCCTCTTTGCCTTCTCTTGTCATTGCTTTTTCTGATGATCAACAACTAGTTTGGATTATTATTTGTATAGGATTGTTTTATATATCATACATTATGTATACAACATTGGTTTATTATACTGGAGCAGTACCCTCTGAGTTTTACACGCTTCAAAAGAGACCTAACTATAAAAAATACCAAGAGCAAACAAATATGTTTTTTCCTGGTCCAAATAAAAATTAAATATGAAAATTTTAAAAAACCTCTTTTATATAGCCTTCATTGGAGTTTTATTTTTAAGCTGTTCAAATGAAGATTCCGAATTAAATCCAGATCAAGAAATTATTGAAGCATACGAAGCATTAGATGTTTCATATGGTTCAGATAGCAATCAAGTTTTTGATATCTATCTTCCAGAGGGTAGAACTGAAAATACTAAAGTTTTATTTTTAGTTCATGGAGGTAGTTGGGTAGGTGGTGATAAAGAAGATATGAATGGTGTCAGAGATTATGTAATGCAAAATCATCCATCCTTAGGGATAGTAAACATAAATTATACTTTAGCAGGAGTAAATTCACCACCAGTTCCTATGCAAACAAATGATATAAGTGCAGTAGTAAATTATATTTCATCAAATAAAACATCACTTGTTATTAGTGATGATATTGGTTTTATAGGTTTAAGTGCTGGTGCCCATTTATCATTATTATGGAGTTATGCCAATGACACCGATAATCAAGTAGACATGGTGTGCAGTATTGTAGGTCCTACAAATTTTACAGATCCAGCTTATTATAATAGCACAAATCCTACCTTTCAATCGATGTATTTTTTATTTGGAAATCCTTCAATTTCCTTTTTAGAATCTGCCAGCCCGTATCATACAGCTACAGCTACTTCCCCTCCAACATTGCTTTTTTATGGAGGTCAAGATCCGTTAGTGCCAAACTCACAAGGAATTGATTTGGATTCTCGACTTACCACTCTTGGAGTTCCACATGAATTTACTTTCTACGAAGAGGAAGGTCATGGTTGGTTTGGTCAAAATTTAACGGATACATTTAATAAAATATCAAATTATATAAATCAATATTTATAAAAATCAATATTTTAAAATTGTATTAAAAGACATTATTTTAAATCAACAATCCTATGAAAAAAATTGTATTCTTTCTACTTACTATTAGTATTTGTTTTAAAGGGTATTCACAAATTAACCCAGATCATATAGAAATTATAAGAGATAATTATGGTGTACCTCATGTATATGCGTCAACAGACCCTGAGGTAGCTTATGGCTTTGCTTGGGCGCAAGCAGAAGACCACTTTAAACTTATTCAAGAGGGGTATTTAGCTGGTAACGGATTATTGGGAAAGCTCATCGGTTTAAAAGGTGCTGGTGCCGATTTTTTGACACAATTAATTCAATCTGAAGAAACGGTTGATAAATATTACAACACTCTCGATAAAAAATTCATAGCCCTTACAGAGGGTTTCGCTGCAGGATTAAATGCTTATGCAAAAAAATATCCTGAGCAGATTCTAGAAAAAAAATTATTCCCTCTTACCGTTAAAAAATTACTTCGCTACACACAATTGCAACTGTTTATTTCTAATGAAGCAGATAAACTGGTAAGTGGTATAGTTAATAATTCATTGTCTTGGCCTTACAAAATTGAAGAAGATAGTAAAGGATCAAATTTTATTGCCATTAGTAGAAATAGAACTGGTTCAGACGAAACATTCTTGGCCATTAATACGCATCAACCTTTAGAGGGGCCAACCTCATGGTATGAAGCGCATTTGGTAAGTGATGAAGGCACCAATATTATTGGAGCGGCATTTCCTGGCACACCTTGTATACTAACTGGCGCAAACGAATATTTAGGATGGACCCATACCGTAAACTATCCAGACAAAGCAGATGTATATGCACTTCAGATGCATCCAAAGAAAAAAGATGTTTATTTGGTAGACGGGAAACCCTACAAATTAGAAAAATTTAAAGCAAAACTTACTTTAAAATTTCTTGGAATAAATATACCAATTAAGAAAAAATTCTATAAAAGTATTTACGGTCCAACATTAAAAAATAAAACTGGTGTTTATTCTGTAAGAACTCCAAGTACCACAAATATTACAGCCATAGAGCAGTGGTGGAAAATGAATAAGGCTACTAATTTTTCAGAATTTTATAAAGTTTTAGAAATGAAGGCATTGCCAGGATATAATATTGGGTATGCAGATAGAAACGATACTATTTTTTACATTTCAAATGGTAAAATTCCAATAAGAGCCGAAGGCTATGATTGGCTGGATGTAGTTCCTGGAAACACTCGAGAAACCTTGTGGGATAGTTATTATGATATAAAAGATTTACCGCAAGTGGTTAAGCCAGCATCTGGTTTTGTGTACAATGCCAATCACAGTCCTTTTAAATCATCTAGTGAAGCAGACAATCCAATTGCTGAAAATTTTGCCAAAGAAATTAATTTTGAAACCTATGACAACAACCGATCAACTAGACTTTTGCAGTTGTTAGAAGAAGAAGAGCGAATAGATTATAAACGTTTTAAACGCATTAAATACGATCATCAATTACCAACACCACTTCAATATAACTACATGGATTTAAACCCATTGTTTGATATGAAGGTAGCCGATTATCCGGAGGTAAGCACCTTATTAAATGACATTCAAAATTGGGATAGAATTACCAATCCAACATCTTATGGAGCTGGTGCATATGCTTCTTTGTATTATCAGCTAACTCCTTTTTATTATCAACTTGGAAAAGATCGTATTTTCACTAAGGAGGCTTTATATGAAGCTTTAAAAATCACCAAAGATCATTTAAAAACGTATTTTAATGCAGAGCGAATACAACTTGGTGAATTTCAAAAATTGGTAAGAGGAAATAAAGAACTTCCTATTTACGGACTTCCAGATGTGGTAACTGCTATGAGAGGGCAACCCTATAAGGATGGAAAAATTAAAATTACTCACGGAGAATCTTACATTGGTTTAGTTAGGTTTACACCTAATAAAACCTATTTTGAATCTGTAATTTCTTTTGGAAATAGTCGAAGACCAGAAAGCCCTCATTACACAGACCAGATGGAATTGTATTCAAATTTTGAAACAAAAACAATGTCATTCGATCGGTCAGATGTTATGAAAACTGCAAAAAAAGTCTACGCTCCCAAATAAGAGTTGTGTAATATGATTAGACAAGTCTTTTGAAAAGAATGATATCTTTTTCAACTAAGATAATTGTAAATCGTAACGCAGTGCAATTAAACAACTTTTCTCTCTATGGCTAAAAAGTGAGTTACTTTTTCTTTGTATAAAGGAATAATTTTCACTTCACATTTGTAGGGAGTCTTATCTTTTCTGTAGTTGGTAATTACCTCAGTAAAAGGTTTAAGAAGTTCGAGTTTAGTTCTAATCCTCTTTTTAGTTGTTTTCTGAGTATTTTCACCTTGTAAAAAATTTGGAGTTTTGTTTATCGCAAATTTTTTAGAGTAGCCTGTCATTTGAGTAAAACCATTGTTTACCCATAGTATTTTTTGGTTGATATCAGTAATAACTAATGCCTCGAAGTCTTGATTTTCAAAAATACCATCAATTTTATTTTTCCATTTAGATTTTTTAGCAAAAGATTTTACTTGTTCTATATCATTCAAAATTTTTGAATTCTCAATTGTTGTACTAAAATCTTCACTAAAAATATCCCAACTCGTTAGCGGCATAATACTCTGATCTGTTGTAGATGTTTCAGAGGTGATATTTTTGTAGTCAATATCTTGAACAGAATCTAAATAAATGTCTAGAGACATCATATTAGAAATATTATATTTCATATATTTTTAAATTAATATGGTAAATACATGTATCATTTATGATACCTTACAAAGATAATGAAATATCAATAAATTATAAAAGCAAAGATGTATGTTTAACATACTATAATCAACACTTTCCAACATCAAAAATTATTTATTTATCTTTAAAAAATTATGAAAAAATACATACTCTCTTTAGATCAAGGAACTACTAGTTCACGAGCAATTATTTTTGATAAAAAAGGAAGCATAGTTTCTGTTGCTCAAAAAGAATTTCAACAATTTTTTCCAAAACCAGGTTGGGTAGAGCACGATCCTAATGAAATTTGGTCAACTCAAGTAGGAATTGCAGCTGAGGCCATTACAAAAGATGGATTAACTTCCCAAAACATTGCAGGTATTGGTATTACCAATCAGCGTGAAACAATTGTTGTTTGGGATAGAAAAACAGGAAAACCAGTTTACAACGCCATCGTTTGGCAAGACAAAAGAACATCAGATTTTTGTGATCAGCTCAAAGAAATGGGTAAGAGTGAGTTCATTAGAGAAAAAACTGGCCTAGTTATAGATTCGTATTTTTCAGCCACAAAAGTAACTTGGATTTTAGATCATGTAGAAGGGGTAAGGCAAAGAGCAGAAGCTGGAGAATTAGTTCTAGGGACAATAGATACTTGGTTGATATGGAATTTCACAAAAGGAGAGCAACATATTACTGATGTTACAAATGCTTCAAGAACGATGTTGTTTAACATACATACCATGGACTGGGATGAAGAATTATTAGCTTTATTCAGGATTCCAAAAAGCATGTTGCCTCAAGTAAAACAATCTAGTGAGGTGTATGCTCACACTAAGGCTGTTTTTTTCGGAGAAAAAATACCAATTTCAGGGATTGCGGGTGATCAACAAGCTGCCTTGTTTGGACAAATGTGTACCAAAAAAGGAATGGTAAAAAACACCTATGGAACAGGATGTTTTATGCTTATGAATATTGGTGATAAACCCATCATATCAAAAAATAACCTTCTAACAACTGTAGCCTGGAAAATAAATAATAGAACACACTATGCTTTAGAAGGTAGTATTTTTATTGCAGGAGCTGTTGTTCAATGGCTGCGTGATAGTTTAAAGATTATAAGAACTTCTCAAGAGGTGGAAACACTAGCTAGTTCTGTTTCAAGTTCTGAAGGAGTTTATTTTGTTCCTGCTTTTGCAGGTTTGGGGGCACCCCATTGGAATCAGCACGCACAAGGGACTGTATTTGGGTTAACAAGAGGAAGTACAGATGCTCACATGGCTAGAGCAGCTTTAGAATCTATTGCCTTTCAAACCATGGATGTTTTAAAAGCCATGGAAGCAGATTCCGGGATTGCCATTAAAGAACTAAGAGTAGACGGTGGTGCAACAATTAATAACATGCTCATGCAGTTTCAGGCAGATGTATTAAACACAATTACGGTTCGCCCAGAAGTTGTTGAGACTACAGCTATGGGAGCTGCTTTTTTAGCAGGATTGGCCGTTGGATATTGGGAAAGTCAGGAAGAAATACAAGACATATGGCAAATAGATTCGTCATTTACTCCCTCTATTTCAAGAGAGTCAATTAATCAACAAATTAAAGGTTGGTATAGAGCAGTAGATGCCCTAGAATACTGGTCAAAAAATTAATAATTAATAAAATATTATGACACCATTTATTGCAGAAATTATTGGAACTACTTTACTTATAATATTAGGTGGAGGAGTTGTTGCCAATGTAGAATTGAATAAAACTATTGGTAATAATAGTGGATGGATTGTAGTTACCACAGGTTGGGCACTGGCTGTATATGTGGCAGTGGTTGTAACCGGACCCTTCAGTGGCGCACATATTAATCCTGCAGTTAGTATCGGTTTAGCTGTGGCTGGAGAATTTGCTTGGGAAATGGTTCCTTCGTATGTTTTAGCTCAAATGATTGGTGCCATGCTAGGGGCCACTATCGTTTGGCTGGTGTATAAAAATCATTTTGATGCAACTAAAGATGGAGATACTAAGAAAGCTGTCTTTTGTACAGCACCAGCTATACGGCACAGGTTTTTTAATTTAGTGGGGGAAATTGTAGGAACTTTTGTATTGGTATTTACCATTCTAAATTTTACAGATGCAGCTTTAGCAGATTCAAACCAACTGGTTGGTCTTGGATCATTAGGAGCACTCCCCGTTGCTTTTTTAGTTTGGGCTATTGGTTTGTCTTTAGGAGGTACAACAGGCTATGCTATTAATCCAGCAAGAGACTTGGGACCAAGAATTATGCACGCCATATTACCCATAAAAGAGAAGGC
>Ga0222717_10004100_pt1 | contig 10798 bp, 15 predicted proteins | sample C33_18DmetaG_FD_165053 | JGI IMG/M metagenome (GOLD analysis project Ga0222717, IMG submission 165053) | Estuarine water microbial communities from San Francisco Bay, California, United States - C33_18D | ecosystem: Environmental > Aquatic > Marine > Unclassified | place: USA: California...
GATGTAGTGAAAGAACAGTTGTCGGAAGCCTTATTTAGCCTTCCTGCTGCTGCTTGGTCACAAATCGTATTAGCATATGAGCCAGTTTGGGCTATTGGAACAGGAGAAACTGCCAGCCCCGAACAAGCACAGGAAATGCATGCCTTCATTAGAAAATTAATACAAGATCAATACAATGAGACTTTGGCTCAAGAAGTTGCCATTCTTTATGGTGGAAGTGTCAAACCTGGAAATGCACAAGAAATATTTTCTATGAAAGATGTTGATGGGGGATTAATAGGAGGTGCATCATTGAATGCAAATGACTTTATGGCTATTGTCAATGCCTTCTAAATGGCTCAAAATTATATAGAATATCAATTTACGGTTATTCCAAAAGACCCTTGGGAAGAAATTCTATTGGCTTCTCTACAAGAGCTTCCTTTTGAGAGTTTTGATAATAATGAAGATTTTCTTTTGGCCTATGTCCCAGGAGATCAACATTACGAGGGGTTTTTAAAAAATATTGATCTTTTTGAAAATCCAGCGGTATCTATTGACTTCAAGACAGTAACGATTGAACCAGTTAATTGGAATTCAAAATGGGAATCAGAATTCAAACCCATCGAGATAGGAAAAGACTGCGTTGTTAGAGCTGATTTTCATCCCGCACAAGAGAAAGCCTATGAATTGGTTATCAATCCTAAAATGAGTTTTGGTACAGGACACCATCAAACGACCCACATGATGTTGGAGTTTGGACTTGAAGAAGCCTTTAATGAAAAGAAGATTTTGGATATGGGTTGTGGAACGGGAGTTCTTGCTATTTTAGCTTCCATGAAAGGAGCGGTGTCTGTTGATGCAATCGATTTAGATCCTTGGTGTATTGAAAACGCAAGTGAGAATGCTCAAAAAAATGAATGTTCAAATATTACCTGTTCTCTTGGATCTTCCTTAACTACTAATGCCCCAATCTATGATTTGATATTTGCCAATATCAATCGGAATGTTTTACTAGAACAAATACCTTCCTACAATAGGGTTTTAATTGAGGGAGGTGTTCTATTGCTTTCCGGATTTTATCGGGCAGATATATCAAGTTTGAAAGCATGTTGTGAGGCTCAGGGATTCACGTATGTTGAAGAAAAACAAAAAGAAGCCTGGTGCGCTTTAAAGTTTATGAAATGAGTGAGAAAGACCCTAAAATAAATCCAGAGGAAGCGATAGAGGTAAGTACGCTGACCGATCGTGAGCATGAAATTATTTTATATAATGATGATGTTAACACTTTTGAGCATGTCATTGAATGCTTAATAGCCATTTGTGATCACAATGCCTTGCAGGCTGAGCAGTGCGCCTATTTGGTGCATTATACAGGAAAATGTGCAGTAAAATCAGGTACTTTAGAGGATCTTGTGCCACGGTGCTCGGCGCTTTTGGAAGAAGGCTTATCTGCTGAGGTGGTTTAAAACGTTCGCTTGATTTTTTTCTTAGCAAGAAATCAGCGACATTTGAATAAAAATTGTTTAGAATGAAATTAAGAAATTTAACACTCCTTTTTATTATGATTGCAACACTCTCGGCGAGAAGCCAAAAAGAAGATGGTGACACGACCATTTATCAATTCAAAGTCCAGAGCTTGGATGGAGAAGAATTTGATTTTAGTTCTCTTGAAGGTAAAAAAATAATGGTGGTTAATACCGCGTCAAAATGTGGATTGACCCCACAATACAAACAACTACAAGCGATTTACGAAAAATATGGAGACAAAGACTTTGTGATTGTAGGTTTTCCAGCCAATAACTTTTTGTATCAGGAGCCGGGATCAGATGAGGAGATCGCGGTTTTTTGTGAACAAAATTATGGGGTTACCTTCCCTATGATGAGTAAGATTTCCGTAAAAGGAAAAAAAATGCATCCTATATACCAGTTTTTGACTAACAAGAACAAGAATGGTGTGATCGACTCCAGTGTTTCGTGGAACTTCCAAAAATATTTGATTAATCCAGATGGTCGTTTAGCAAAAGTGATTTCTCCAAGAACACTTCCAGATGATCCTAGTGTTATCTCTTGGATTGAAGAATAGATGATTACTAAAGCCGATTTCCGAACACTGTGTGTTCATGCTGGAGAATTAAAAGACACCCAGCACGGAGGGGCTATTTCTCCTTTATTTGCTTCAACTTCGTATTCATTTACCGATGTGAAAATCGGACAATATCCGCGTTATTTTAATACTCCGAATCAACGGGGTCTTTCTGAAAAAATTGCGGCATTGGAGGGAGCGGAAGCAGGAATGATTTTTGGTTCTGGAATGGCCGCTATTAGCACAGCCCTTTTATCCCACCTGAAAGCGGGAGACCATGTGGTTTTTCAGGACGATTTATATGGGGGAACTCGTAATTTTATCAAGTATGAATTTCCGAAATATGGGATTGAATTTAGTTTTACCAAAGGATTAAATCCTGAGAATTTTAGTGCTGAAATAAGGAGCAATACCCAAGGAATTTATATTGAAACTCCCAGTAATCCGACTTTAAAAATAATTGATTTAAAAGCAGTCGCTACCCTTGCGAAAAAGGCAGGTCTTTGGACTATGATTGACAATACTTTCGCAAGTCCTGTTAATCAAAATCCAATCGCTTTAGGGATAGATGTCGTGTTGCACAGTGCGACTAAGTATTTAGGAGGTCATAGTGATATTTGTGCCGGGGTAGTGTTAGGAACCAAAGAATGTATTGAACGAGTGTTCAGTTCTGCTAAAAATTTTGGCGGAAGTTTGAGTGATTATGCGGTTTGGCTTCTGGAACGAAGTGTTAAAACGCTCTTTATTCGTGTACAAGCTCAAAACGAAAATGCGCAACAAGTTGCTGAATTTCTTGACCATGCCGACTGGGTGGATCATGTCTTTTATCCGGGATTAAAATCTCATCCTGATCATGAACTAGCAAAAGCACAAATGCACGGTTTTGGGGGGATGCTTTCATTTAATTTAGGGAAACAGATTGATAGTAAGAAATTTTTACTCAGTTTAGCACTTATAAAACCCACAATGAGCCTAGCAGGTATCGAAAGTACCGCTTTAAGTCCTCATTTAACTTCCCATGCCTTACTAACCGAAGAGGAACGTTTAGCACAAGGTATTACACCTCAAATGATTCGTTTTTCAACAGGAATTGAAGCCATAGAAGATATTAAAGCAGACCTGTATCAGGCCTATAAAACAGCAATGCAATGACACTCGATATACTTGCTTTTGGCGCGCATCCGGATGATGTAGAATTAGGTTGTGGAGGCACCATTGCGCTCTCGGTTTCTCAAGGAAAATCGGCAGGTATAATTGACCTTACTCAAGGTGAGATGGGAACTCGAGGAAGTGTTGAACTTCGAAAGGAAGAAGCTGAAAAATCAAAAGCTATTTTGAAGGTTAATATTAGAGAAAACTTAGCTTTTCGTGATGGATTTTTCATTAATGATGAAGTACATCAACGGGCGGTAATTCAAAAAATACGGGCTTATAGACCTGAAATTGTTTTTTGTAATGCAATTCATGATCGACATGTTGACCATGGAAAAGGGAATAAATTAGTTAATGATGCTTGTTTTCTGAGTGGACTTTCCAAAGTAAAAACGCAAAGTGAATCAGGTGAAAATCAAGAAGCTTGGCGACCTAAGTTGGTTTTAGAGTATATACAATGGAATGAAATAGAACCCGACATTGTATTAGACATCTCGGGATTTTTAGAAACAAAACTCAATGCGGTAAAGGCCTATTCAAGTCAATTTTATGATCCAAATGCGGTTGAGAAAAGTACTCCCATCACAAGCCTTAATTTTCTCGAAAGTGTTCGCTATCGAGCCCAAAATTTAGGGCGCCTAATCGGGACTGAAGCGGGAGAAGGTTTTACCTCCAGGCAACCTCTTTCAGTCAATAATTTAAATAGTTTAATTCGGTAATCCATGCGAACAGTTCGTTGGGGAATTTTAGGCTTAGGAAACATTGCACACAAATTTGCTTCCGATTTACTCTTAGTACCAAACACTGAATTGGTTGCTGTAGCTTCCTCAGACTTAAACAGGGCTGAGGCTTTTTCAGAAAAATACAAATCCAAATGTTTTTATGATTCCTATCAGTCTCTTTTTGAAGATTCCGAGGTTGAGATCATATATATCGCCTCCTTGCATCCAAAACATGCTGAGTTCTCTATCGCAGCACTTAATAATGGAAAAGCTGTTTTGTGTGAGAAGCCCCTTGCAATGAATGAAGGAGAAGTAAAAAGTATGATTTCAGCTTCACAATCAGCGAATGTTTTTCTAATGGAAGGTCTTTGGACTCGATTTAATCCTTCTTTTCAGCAGGCACAAAATTGGATCAATGATGGCAAGCTAGGTAAGGTAAGATATATTAGCGCAACGTTTAGTTTTAATGGTTTAGATCGTGGGTTTGATTCTCGTTTGTTTCATCCTGATAAGGGAGGTGGTACCTTATTGGATATTGGAATTTACCCCCTCTTTTTGGCCTATCAACTTTTAGGAAAACCAAAGGATATCAAAGCGAGTGCTCACCTAACGGAGCATGGAGTAGATCAACAACTTGCCATTCTATTGACCTACGAGAATGCGCATGCAGTATTGTATTCTAGTTTCGCTCACAATGAGGTCATGGGTGCAACTATAGCTGGAGAAGAGGGTGAAATCTATATGGAGAGCCGTTGGCATGAAACTCCAAAGCTTTCTTTGGTTAAGGGAGAGGACACGGTTACAGAAACTTTTGATTTTATTGGAAAAGGATATTCTTATGAAATTGAAGAAGCCAGTCAATGTATACGTGAGGATAAAAAAGAGTCAGCTAAATGGTCTTTGAATAACAGTTTAGAATTGATGCAATTAATGGATTCAATTCGGCAACTCTGTGAAATTCATTACCCTAGTGATCGGAATTAAAAAAAATAAAATTTCTTGGTATGCTATTGTTATTGCTATCTAAAAAAAATTAAATTTGCATCATAAAATGGTGGTTGTAGCTCAGTTGGTTAGAGCGCCTGATTGTGGTTCAGGAGGTCGGCGGTTCGAGACCGCTCTTCCACCCAATAAAGACAAAGGATTACAGAGATGTGGTCCTTTTTTGTTTTCTTACTTGCACACTATTTGCACACAAGTCTTATCAAAGAATAATAACCATTAGGATCATTTACAAAATCTCAATAGTTACTGCAATGTATGTGTTTTGGTGGAGAAATGAAAATTGGAAAGTTACATGTGCCGCTGTCCCTTAGCCTTGGGGCACAGGACAGCGGCACACCATCCTTTTTCTAATCAGCCATGATCAATACCCCTTCATCACTCTCATCTATTATCCCATCTTCACATTGAGGGCATTTCTTTGTCTTATAATCCCATTCAATATACTTCTTGCTTCCACATTCGTAGCACTTTCCTTTCAGCTTCTCTCCAATTGGGGAGTGTATAATCCTATCATAGATCTCATTACATTTTAGGCATATCACAGGGATAGTTGGACCTCTCATAAGGGCATCTGGTATCCCAGATCCTACAAAAGAGTACTCACATGAATTACAATTATGTGTTTTCCAGCTTGCCACTATGCGTATATTTTGATCTGGAGATCTTCAAAGCTATGCTTGATTTTATCAGGATCACCTAATTTATCGATAGCATCTCTAACGCCTCCATAACGTAGCTCCATCAGTTGAGGTAGTTTCGTTTGGGAAAGCTCCTTGTGCCCATCCTCAACATATTTGGAAAGAATAAAATCTAAAAATTCCTTCTGTTCTTTTGAGTAATCTGAAATGGAGACGGTTGCTTTCTGAGCTCTTGTTACTCTTGGGATTAATTCAGCCTGAAATGCTAAATGTGAGAGAACATCGTACAAATCACAATCACTCGCTTTAATAATCATCCTAAGCTCTTCTAAATGCTTGTCTGTGTAGCCTAATTCTTGTAGCTCGTTAAGAAGTTTCTCTCTTGTTTCAGGGTTAGCCCATTGCTTTTTTAGGGCAACTTCCTTTAATAAGGATATTTCAAATTGGGACACATCTTCTGTAACCAACATGGAGGAAATGTTTGCCTGGACCTCGTTCAATAAGGATATTAGTAACTGGGATGTATCAAATGTTGAAAGTTTTTTTAGAACTTTCGCATATACTACAGCATTTAACCAACCTTTAGGAAGCTGGGATATGTCTTCTGCAACTACTATATCAGGAATGTTTAGAGGTTCAAATGAACAAAACAGAACTGTTTTTGATCAAGATATTAGTTCTTGGGATACGTCCGATATCGTTGTAATGAGCGAAGTGTTTGCATATGCTGACTTCAATCAAGATATTGGTAGCTGGGATGTTTCGAGTGTTAGATTGTTTACAGCAATATTTTCATATAACCCAAACTTCAATCAAGATATAGGTGGATGGGATCTCTCTTCAATGACAGATGCGAATAACTTAATTGATGGTTCAAATTATGGAGATGCTGAAAATAGAATGAATGGGATGTTTAGAAATGCTACATCATTTAATAAAGATTTATCAGGGTGGTGTGTAACAGACGTTACTACTGAACCAAACTTTTTCTCTGATAATTCAGCTCTAACAGTCGCCAATAAACCAGTCTGGGGAAGTTGTCCTAAGATATTTAATATTGATGTAACTGCTACTAGTAATTCTGATTACACTATGAGTGGATCAGATAGAAACGGAAATGTATCTGGTAGTGATCCAGATTTAACCTTAAATGTTGGAGATACTATTAATTTTGAAGTAAATGCTTCAGGTCATCCTTTTTATTTAAAAACAGCTGCAGGTACAGGAACAGAAGACCCAATAAGTGGTGTGACTAACAACGGATCAGAAAGTGCTACTATATCATGGACACCAGACTCAACAGGAACATTTTATTACCAATGCTCTTTACATGGTGCCATGGTTGGGGTAATTACAATTCAATAATACTGTAAGGATAGTGTAAAGAATAAATAAATACTAGATTTAAGTATTTTTTCGTTTACTTTACAAAAATATAATATTATGAAATATACATTTACATTAATTGCTATCCTATTTTTATCTTCAAACGTGTTTGCTTCATTTCCTGTAAAGAGAGTGAATACTAGTATTTCAGCTGAAACTATAGTTGAAGAAAATACTTCAACAACAATCTCAACTGCTGTAGTTGCGGGGGATAATCAAGTTGTTGCTTTAGTATTATGTTGGTTTTTAGGACTAATTGGAGTTCATAGATTTTATTTAGGTGATATTTGGCAAGGTATTGTTCAATTATTAACTTTAGGTGGACTAGGTATTTGGACTTTAATTGATCTGATCAGGATCGCAATTGGCGACTTAGGACCAGGATGGTAATTTATAAAATCTAGGTAAGCCACTTTTTAGTGGCTTTTTTTATATGAAAAAAACAACTTTATTTTTTTTAATGCCAATATTTTTTGCCTATTCTCAAGAAGTTGATAAAAGCTTACTAGATAAGTATGAGATTGAGTTTATATCACGGAATAGTATACAAACTAATTTATTTTTTCTTGAAAAATGCGATTTTTGTGATGAGTTTAAAATTGAGCTTTTTAAAGCAGGCATAAATATTTCAGAAACTAAAAGTGAAAATCAAAATATAATTGAAATTGAATTTAATTCTCTATCAAAAGGGTTAAAAGTTATTAGAGGATGGAATGGTAAGATAATTAGTAATAACGGTAAAATTCTTTCAGTTTTTAACGTAGAAAAGAAAAAGGTAGTAATTAATCCTAGACAGGACTACATCGACAGAAAGAACTGTATGTTATATATTGCCAACAAAATATTAGAGACTCTTAATTGAAAATTTATAATCAATGTATATTGTAAATTTAGTCTTATGAAAAATACTAGTTTAATTTTATTTTTTCTATTGTCAATAACTTGTTTTAGTCAATTTGATAATAGAATTTTTAATGGTTTAATTGAAACTAGTGATTCAGTAATTTTCCCTTACGAAATCAAAATCTCAAGGCTAGGTAATATAGTCGAAGGCTATTCAATCTCAGATAAAGGTGGGCAATATGAAACAAAAACAAACTTTATAATCACAAGAAAGAATGGTAAACTTTTTTTTAAGGAAGATGAAATAGTGTATACAAAAGCTGATTCTAGTACGTTTGATGATTTTTGCTTAGTCAAATTTGAATTAGCTGAAAAAAAATTTTTTAATGCAAAAAGGCTTGTCCTAGATTTTAAGGGAACTTTTACTGATGGTCAACCCTGTATTAGTGGTAAATTAAATCTAGTTTCGAATGAATTTATTCAAAAAAGTTTTTCTAAAACAGAAAAAAGAATAAGTGATTCAAATCTTCTTGAAAAAAAGTTTGGAGACACAATTGACATTGTATTGAATAAAATAAAAGATGTTCAAACAATTTTCAATAGTAATCAAGATATTGATTTATTAAAGAATGATTACTTAAAGTTTAATATTTATGAAAGTTATAGGATTTTTATCAGAGATTTTGGAATAATTGACTATGACAAAATTAAATTTAAAATAAACAACAATAAAGAAAGAGAAATAACTATTAAAGATCAAGCTATTTATTTTAAAATAGATAGAGATAAAGGGAAGAATATTATTCATATTACAGGTCTAGATCCTGGAGAATTCCCGCCAATAACAGCACAGATAATTATAGAAAGTACCTATAAAAAAATTCTACATAAGATTAATCTAAAGTTACTTCCTTATGAAACTTCTACAATAGAGTTAAATTTCTAAAAAAGAAACCTCTCTTTGCTCTTATCACGTATCCACACTTTCCCCAAACAACTACCCCCTAAAACTACTGCACAGGAATCTTATGTTAAGGCAATGATATCAATGGATTAGAGAGGATTTGGGTTGTATCCATTGGTGTAAAAGAAAAACCCTCCGCTTGGGAGGGTATTGTTTTGGAATAATTATACTAATTCACCCACATTAATGTCTCTCTAATAACAATTTTTTTAAAACCTTGAGGCATAATTTTATCCATTTTTGAATTTTTTGCCATTGATTGATAAGGATTATTTTCACTATATCTTAAGTAATTCATTGCATCTGCAAGAGTTTTAAAGCCATCTCTTGTCCAAACACTAGAATACATTGAGTTTCCTTTAGGATGAATTCGAGTGTGTGCGCCCCAAGAAGTCAAGTTTGTATTAGATCTATTTTTTTCAATTATACCTTTCCATATATTTTTTTGTTCAGATATGAAAGCACCCACACTTTCTGGATTTCCATAATTGAAAACCGTAAAGTTTGTAGCTTCATCACTGTTAATTGAAGTTTCATTTTGATATTGAACATTTGCAAGAACTTTTCTGAGAGATGATGTATTTATTTCTCTTCCATCCATGCCAATGACTGAAGGGTCCCAACCAGAATTATCAAGAGCTTGCTCTACACTACTAAATGTGTTGACAATTACATGTGTAACATCATCTACCCCCACAGTTCTTAGTAGACCCCATCCATTCATTTTTCCCGCCTCAATTCTCTTTTTAGCAACTTTGGACCAATATTCCATTTCCAAACGTTCAAATTCTACTCTGTTTTCAGCAGGGACATTCAAATAAATATGAGTGCTTATTTGGGCAATTATATTTTGAATTGAAAAGAATAATATTATAGTTAATAGTGTTTTAGTAAAGATTTTCATTTTAATTGATTTATGATTAATAATACCTCTAAGATACAGAGAATGGGATTTATTTCAAAACACACTACAAACTTTCCCTAAACAACTCCCCCCTAAAACCACTACAAAGGAATTTCTGTTTATGGCAATTATATCAATGTATTAGGAGGAATTTAGATTGTGTCCATTGGTGTAAAAGAAAAACCCTCCACTTAGGAGGGTTGTTTCATCTAAAAATAATTTAGTTTAATTACTTGAAATTTTGAAATCCATATTTTTGAATACCTCTTCTGTTTTAACTGTATTAAATTTAGAAAGATCCCATCTATTTCTGTTGGTTTCCCAATCTGTTGAATTTCTTCTTTTCTCCATTCTATCAATAAAATTATTCATATAATCTAATCTTGTTTTATCAATCAAAATAGTCAAATAATCAGCATCTTTTCCACCGAAAATATTTCTAAAAACTGCAACGTGATAATTAACACCTCTTTTCTTGTCAAGTTCATTACTTTTTTTTCTGAATGTTTCAAATTCACCACCAGAGTTCATCCCTGTATTTATAAATGAAAACCTTCTGTAAGCCATATTATTTCTTTCTTTGACTGACAGCTTCATAAATTCTTCCATCATACTTAATTCAGGAATATATTCCCAAACAGTACTTTGCTTTGGATCAGTTATAGAATTAAACTCATTTAATAAATTAGGATCTGATGGTCTAGTTTGAATATAATCCATCACTTTAGATGTATTGGTTTCTTGATTTTTCATAGTTTCTACCATGTCCTCCATGTCATCAAACCATTGAACAAAATAAACACCTTTACTTGCCCATCCTTTATGATGCATTGTAATTCCATTGTCGTCACCTGTAACAGATTTGACAGCACTAAACCAGTTTTGCCCAATTTTTGACATATTTTGTTTGTTAGGAGTATCTGCCTCAAAAAGCATCATAATTTGTCCAAAGGAGATATTAAATGAAACTAGAAAAACTAAAAAAATACTTTTTTTCATTTTAATGGATTTATGGTTAATAATATCTCTAAGTTATATAAAATGGAGGTTTTTACAAAATGTCATAAACTTCCCCCTAACAACTCCCCCCTAAAACCACTTCACGGTAATCTTATGTTA
>Ga0222717_10004102_pt1 | contig 10797 bp, 2 predicted proteins | sample C33_18DmetaG_FD_165053 | JGI IMG/M metagenome (GOLD analysis project Ga0222717, IMG submission 165053) | Estuarine water microbial communities from San Francisco Bay, California, United States - C33_18D | ecosystem: Environmental > Aquatic > Marine > Unclassified | place: USA: California...
TAAATTACTATGGATTATAGTAGTACCAACTAATTTACTTGACTTAGTTACAATTAAATGGGCATTTGTATCTATATTATTAATAACATTTAAGTTGCTATTTATAGTTACATTTTTTTCAAAAGTACTTGTAGCATAAACTTTTAATTTTTCAGTTATATTAGTATTAGCTGATACATTTAAGTTACTGTGAATTGTAGTAGGACCCACTAATTTACTTGACTTAGTTACAATTAAATGGGCACTTGTATCTATGTTATTAATAACATTTAGGTTGCTATTTATAGCTACATTTTTTTCAAAAATACTTATATCATATACTTTTAATTTTTCAGTTATATTAGTATTATTTAATACATTTAAATTATTATGTATTGTAGTTTGTCCAATTAATTTTGTAAGTTTATCTACTATTAAATTTTCTGTAATATTTAAATTTTCATTAAATTTTATATCAGATTTTATATTTGAATCAGGAAATAAAGCTATATTTTTTTTTGTATTTCCAGATATTATAGATAATCCTTTTAGTTCTGATATTTCATTTGTATTAATATTTTTTAATATTAATTTTTCTTTATTTGTTGTATTTATATCTAATATATTTGAATCATAATTTGCTTGTGATATTAAATAAAAATTAGAATCATTTGTTTTTCTTATTAATCCAGAATATGTATTATTTGTTCCAGTTTTTATTAAAATACCTGCGTCTAATTTATTTGTAGTAGTTATATTATTACCAATTGTAATAATTGGATCATTTACATCTAAATGTTTAGAATTTATAAATGTAACATTACCTGTAATAGATAAATTACCTAAAATATTTAAATTATTATTCATAATTACATCTTTTTTAAATAAACTAGTACCATTATTAATTAAATCATTATTTACTATAATATTATTTGTTGTTGTATTATTTGTTACAGTTAAATTAATCCCAATAAATGCTGATTTTTTAACACTTAAACCTCCGTTTGTTTGTAATGAACCAGTGTTAGTATCAGTAGCATTAATAGTATTATTTACTATTATTCTACCAGCACTTATTAATTCAGAGCCAATATATGCTGATTTTGTAACACTTAAACCACCATCAGTTTGTAAAGAACCATCAGTAATATTAGTAGCATTAGTAGTATTAGTAACTAATATTCTACCACTACTTGTAATATTTTTTAATACATTTAGGTTTTGATTAATAATAGTATTGCCTAATATATTTAAATTTTGACCAATAAAAGCTGATTTAACTACACTTAAACCACCGTCTGTTTGTAATGAAGCGTCATTAGTATCAGTTGCATCAGTAGTATTATTTACATTTAATATACCATTATTAGATATAGTAACACCATTAGTAGCACCTAATGTAGAAACACCTTGAACATTTAACGTAGCACCAATATAAGCTGCTTTTGTTACACTTAAACCACCACTGGTTTGTAAAGAACCATCTGTAGTATTACTAGCATCACTAGTATTAGTAACTAATATTCTACCACTACTTGTAATATTTTTTAATACATTTAAGTTTTGATTTATAATAGTATTACCTAATATATTTACATTTTGACCAATAAATGCAGATTTAACAACACTTAACCCACCATTTGTTTGTAATGAACCATTAGTTTTATTAGTAGCATCAGTAATATTATTTACATTTAATATACCATTTGTTTCTACTACAATAGGTGTAGTAGAACCTAATCTAGAAACACCTTGAACATTTAAATTAGTACCAATATAAGTAGCTTTTGTTACACTTAAACCACCGTCAGTTTGTATTGAACCATTAGTTGTATTAGTAGCATCACTAGTATTAGTAACTAATATTCTACCAGCACTTGTAATATTTTTAAGTACATTCAAGTTTTGATTAATAATAGTATTTCCTAATACATTTAAATTTTTATTTATAGTGGTATTACCTGAAAAATTAGATTCAGATAAAACATATAAATTATTATGAATTGTTGTACTACCAATTAATTCACTTGATTTATTTACTATTAAATTAGAATTTGTAGTAATATTATTTTTAACAGATAAATTTCCATCAATAATAATATCATCTTTAAAATTGGATGGTCCATTTAAAGTTAATGTTCCAGCTAAATTTAAATTTTGTAATACATTTAAATTATTATGAACAGTTGTAGTACCAATTAATTCACTAGTTTTATTTACGATTAAATGAGAATTAGTATGTATATTATTTATTACATTTAAATTATTATTTATATTTACATTTTTAATGAAAGTTGAAATATCATATACTTTTAATTTTTTTGTTATATTAGTATTACCTAAAACATTTAAATTTTTATTTATTATAGTATTACCAGATACATTTAAATTTCCTCCAATAAAAGTTGATTTTACTATACTTAAACCACCATCAGTTTGTAAAGAACCATTAGTAGTATTAGTAGCATCACTATTATCATTTATTAATATTCTACCATCACTTGTAAGTGTTGTTCCAATATATGCAGCTTTCGCTACTGATAAACCACCATTAGTTTGTAAAGAACCATTAGTTGTATTAGTAGCATCACTATTATTATTTACTAATATTCTACCAGTAGATGTAATATTTTTTAATACATTTAAGTTTTGATTTATAATAGTATTACCTAATACATTTAAATTTTGATTAATAATAGTATTATCTATTACATTTAAATTACTATATATTGTAGTATTACCAATTAATTTACTAGATTTATCTACTATTAAATGTGAATTAGTAATAATATTATTTGAAACATTTAAATTACTATTTATAACTACATTTTTTTCAAAAATACTACTATCATATACTTTTAATTTATGAGTAATATTAGTATTATTTAAAACATTTAAATTATTATGAATAGTAGTAAGATTTTTAACATCTAATTTTTTTTGTAATATAATATCAGGATTAAATGTAATAACATTAGTAACAGAATTTATTGTATCATTTGTTAATCTTAAACTAGATATAGTATTTAAATTAGGATTACCTTGCCATTTATCTAAACCAAACATACGCAGTACACCAAAATTGTCTCTATTATATGAAGATAATGGAATATTATTTTGACAATTATCATTACTCCACGAATCTATTGGATGAGTATTATGAACTTGATTTATATATGATAAAATATAAGAATATGGTTGTATATAATAGGATTGATCTGCTGTAATAGATTGATAATTATCAAATTTATATCCTGAATTTTGAATATCTGATATTTGACCTGTCATAGGTCCTAATTTAACATAAACTGTTTTTTTACGAATATCAGCGTTTGTTCTTTGTCCTGTTCCACCATATGATATTGGAACAACTTCAGGGTCATCGGACGGGAGTATACCATTTAAACCAACTTTCCATTTATCAAATAAATAATTTTTTTTGATATTGAGATTATTAATAATATTTAAATTTGAATTAACAGTTATAGAATCTAAAACATTAATATTTTTATTAACATTTAAATTAGATTTTATTAATGTAAATCCATCTAATGTAGAATTATTATAAATATGAAGATTTTCAGTTATATTAGTATTAGCTAATATGTTTAAGTTACTATATATTGTAGTAGTACCTACTAATTTACTCGACTTATCAACAATTAAATGAGAACTTGTGTCTATATTATTTACAACATTTAGGTTACTATTTATAAAAACATTTTTTTCTAAAGTACTTGTATCATATACTTTTAATTTTTCAGTAATATTAGTATTGGCTAATACATTTAAGTTACTATGCATTGTAGTAGTACCTACTAATTTACTTGACTTATTTACTATTAAATGAGAACTTGTGTCTATATTATTTACAACATTTAGATTACTATTTATCAGAACATTCTTTTCAAAATTACTTGTATCATATACTTTTAATTTTTCAGTAATATTAGTATTAGCTAATACATTTAAATTATTATGGATTGTAGTAATACCTACTAATTTACTTGATTTATTTACGATTAAATGAGCATTTGTAATTATGTTGTTAATAACATTTAGATTACTATTTATAAAAACATTTTTCTCTAAAGTACTTGTATCATATACTTTTAATTTTTCAGTTATATTAGTATTAGCTAATACATTTAAGTTACTATGGATTGAAGTAGTACCAACTAATTTACTTGTTTTATCAACAATTAAATGAGAACTTGTATGAATATTATTTTTAACATTTAGATTACTATTTATAAAAACATTTTTCTCTAAAGTACTAATATCATATACTTTTAATTTTTGATTAACATTAAGATTAGATTTAGTATTAATATTTTTATTTACAGTTAAATAATCATTTATATTTAAATTTTTATATATACCAACACCTCCTTTTATAACTACGGAACCATTATTATAATTATTAGAATCGTCAATTTTATTAGATATAATATTATCATGTGTATTTAGTACACCATGTATAGTAGTATTTTTATAATTTATAAAATCATTATTATTAGTTATATAATCTGTTAATAAATGACCTTTTAGATTAGAATAATTCGATACATATAAATCTTTTAAATTAGTATTATTAAAAACATTAAGATTATATGTGAAATTTGTATTAGAAGTAATATTATTTAGAGTTAAATCGGCATATAAATTTTGATTTAGTGTATTTAAATCAGGTTCATTAATAGTGCCAGTATTTGGTATATCTTTATGTAAATAGAATTCTGTAGTATTAGGTTTTCTAATTAATCCAGAAAATAAATTTTGATGTGATATAACAAATCCTCCATATGAATTATCAATATTAGATTTTGATTGATTAGTTCCAAATACAATTAAAGGGTCTGCTATTAAAGTTTTTTCTGATATAATATTAACAGCAGAACCTAATACCGTTAAATTTCCATATACAGATAAATTTGATTTAAAAGAGGAATCCTTGGAAACTTGTAATGAATTTAAAACTGATAAATTATTATTAATAGTTGTATCAGTTTTTACTAATAAATTATTATTAATATTAGTATTACCAAAAACATTTAAATTTTCATATGTTGTTAAAGAATCTCCTACATGTAATTTTTTATTAATACCAACACCTCCTTTAATAATTATTGATCCGTTATTAAAATGACTTGTATCTGTTATCTTATTAGAAATAATATTATCATGTGTATTTAAACTACCATAAATAGTAGCATTTTTATAGTTTATAAATTCATTAGTATTAGTAATATTATCTGATAATAATTGTCCTTTTAAATTAGAATAATTAGATACAAATAGATTATTTAAATTAGTATTATGTAATACACTAAAAGATTTTTCAACAGAAGTATTTAAGTTTAAATATATATGTGGTATTTTAGTAAATATATTAAAATCTTTATATAGCAAATTATTTTCCATTTATATAATAATATATTTTAAATAAAATTATAATATTTAAAACAATAAATTTAAATATATAAAAAATGGACAAATATGAAAATTATATTGAATTATTAGATAATGATATTATAGAATTATTATCATTAAGACAAAAATATTTATTAAATTCTAAAAATTTTAAAGTATTTGAATTAGGAGGTTATAATATTTATGATAAATTATATTCTAATTTAGATAGTAAAATTTATGATTTAGAACTTAAAACATCTTCTACAAAATTAAAAAATTATGAAAAAAAATTTAATGAAGATTTATTTGAAAAAAATAATTCAACATTAGAAAGTTTAAATTTAAATAGAACAATTAAACATATTTATATAAATTTTTTATATGATATATGTTCTTATGGTGATGATGAATATAAAGATGAAGCCTGTGATTTAGATATATTATTATTATATAAAATATCAGAACGAGTACATTTTTCTTATGAAATAATAAAATATAAATATACAAGTAATATAAATTTTTATAATGATTTATTAGAAACAAAAGATACTTCATTAATAGTTTATTATTTATCAAATTGTATAAAACAAATAGATTATTTAGAAATAATTAAACAAATATCAAAAAAATATGATGTTAATGAAGTATTAATATGTACTTTTTTTAGAAATTTTATTATACCTTTATCTATTGATATTCAATTAGATTTTCTAAAAAATTTAAAACATTTAAAAAATAATAAAAATAGTAAAATTATATAAATCCTGTATTAACTTTAATATAACTCAATAATAAATCTACATTACTATTAATACCCAATCTTACATATAAATCACCCGTAGAACCTATTGGTAAATAACAATATTTTTTTGTTATAGTAGATGTATAATTATTATAACTTAAACAAGGTGTATTATCAATATTTTTATTAATTTCTGAAATTCCAATAATATTAATATATTTATTTGCATTTAACCAAGCAGTATTATGATATGTATTACTAGAATTATATATTTTTATATGTAATGAAATATTATTTTGTATTACAGATGTAAAATTACAATTAATAAGTTCTAATGTAATTTTATTTGTATCATTAATTATATTAGTATATTTAAATGTAACATATCTTTTACTATTATTTTGTAATACAGTACTATAATTAGGATAATTTAAATATTGTTTATAATAATAATTAGAATAATCTAAAAAGGTGTTATTATTATAAGGAGTAGCAAAAACTCCATTAACTAATTGTAATTCATTTGTATTTAAAATATTTAAATTATGATTATAACTAAATCCAAATTCATGATTAGTATTACTTGGATTATTAGGATATTCATCTATACCAGAATGCACTTGTTCCCCTAATATTGAATTAGAATTATTAGTATTATATATAACATTAAATGAATTATAATCAACTCTAATTTTTTTATTAATACTTTTGTATAAATTACTTTTTCCAAGTAAATTATAACCATAAAACCCTATATTTAAATTTTCTGTATATCCATTATTATTATTTGGTAATAATATATATAAATCATTAAATAATAATGAATTTGTATTTGGTAATATTGTTTTTCCAGTTGTATTATGTTTTGTGCCATTAATATTATAATAATAATGATTAGAATTAACAAAAGTATTATGAGATATATTTAAATTAGGAGCATATATATTTTGTAATGAATCAAATAAAAATATATCAAAATATTTTTTGTCTTGTCTAATAAAATTATTTGTTAAATTATGTGATATAAAATTAAAATTTATATTAGAAGAAATAAATGTAGGGATTCCTGATATAGATTTATTATTATAACTTTCAAAACTTGGTATATTAATATCTGATATTGTACAAAAATTATCTAATTTATCAATATAAAATTCATAATTTTCTGTGTTTTTTATAACATTACTAAATGGTAAATTTTGTTTTAATTGTAAATTATAATTATTAAAAGTAGGTTTTAAATAAGATTTAGGATTATCAAAACTTAATTGTATATCATTTGTTTTATAAAATCCTGAATTTATTCCTGTATAATAATCTTTTTCATTAGAAATTATAATATTAACATTATTTTGAATATTTGTTGATGTATTTGTATGTCCAAATCCATTTAAATTTAAAATAGACTTATAATTATTAAAATCAGTAGATAAAATAGAAGTTTTTAATTGTGTTGTTGAAATATTTTCATTAATTCGTATATTAGTTATTATATTTGTTTTAAATAAATTATCTAATAAATTATAATTAAATAAATTTTTTATAAAAGTGTTACCATCTAAACTATAACCATATTTTGAATTAAATTTATAATTTGTATTATTTTGTATATATAAATTATTTGAATTTATATAATCAGGACTTATAGGATAATCTGTTTGTAAACTTACTATATTAGAATAATTACTAAAATTATTATTAGTTAAATTTTGTGCTTTAATTTGAATATTATATTTATGACCAGGATATAAGTCTGTTAAAACTATATAATTATTAGGCTGAATACTAATAGAATTGGGTGTAATATTTTTTTTATATAAATTGCTTATAATATAATTAGGATATTTAATTGATTCTACAGTTGAATAATTTATATTGTATGTATTAATAATATTATAAGAATTAGAATTAGGATGATCCCAAAATATATCTAACATATTTGTAGGATTATTATTATTTAATTGAACATTAATATTGGAAGGTATTTCTGGTATAGAAGATATATTTATTTGTTTATTATAATAAAATAAATACTTAGTAAGTCTATTTGTTTGATTTGTAATAGAATTAATACAATAAATTCTAAAATCATAAGGTGTATTTATTTGTAAATTAAATAAATGATATGTATTTGAAGATATATAATTTGTATTATTAAAACCATAAGCTATTATATTTGTTATGTTTGTTACATTTGTATTTATAGTAATAGATTCATTCCACGCTTGTGAAACTAATTTATAATCAAAACAAATAGAAGTAATATCAGGTAATTTTTTATTTAAAAATCCTACAAATATTTGTAAAGGATTAGTCCATTGTAAATTAATACTATATGAATTTATAAATGAATTTACATTGATTGGTTGTGGTGGTGTATCAATTAAATTTTTATTAATCCAATTATCGATTTTATATATAGCATCTGGAATTAATAAATCAGGTGTTATATTAAGACAACCATCTAAACTATCATATTGATCAGGTGATGTTGGATTTGATATTTTTGCACTAAATTTTTTTTCAATAAGTAAATCCTCTTTAACAACTAAAGTATTTGAAAAAATATTATTAGAAATAATATTATATAAGATATTAGCATTATTAGCAATTATAAATGATTCAGAATTTATATTTTTTTTGATAAACATTCCACCATTTATATTTAATGCTATTTCATCTGTACTATAAATTTTAGTTTGACCACCAATATTTAGATTTTTAACTATACCCATACCTCCATTAGTAACAATAGAACCATTATTAATATTAGTTGAATCTATTGTATTATGTGCTATAGTATGACCACCAATATTTAGATTTTTAACTATACCCATACCTCCATTAGTAAAAATAGAACCATTATTAATATTAGTCGAATCTATTGTATTATGTGCAATAGTATGACCACCAATATTTAGATTTTTAACTATACCCATACCTCCATTAGTAACAATAGAACCATTATTAATATTAGTCGAATCTATTGTATTATGTGCTATAGTATGACCACCAATATTTAGATTTTTAACTATACCCATACCTCCATTAGTAAAAATAGAACCATTATTAATATTAGTTGAATCTGTTGTATTATCAATATTTAAAATACCTGTCATATTGATATTTTTAAAAGTTCCTCCACCACCCATTTTTAATGTGCCTTCAATTTCAATATCTTTACCAATAATTGTATTATTACCTACTTTTAAATTATTTTTTACATATAAATTATTATCAATAATTGAATTTCCATAAACACGTAAAGATTCTTCACCTATACCAAATATATTTATATTACCATATACATTTAAATTTTTATGTATAGATGAACCTCCTTTTACAACTAAAGAAGCATTATTTAAATTATGTGAATTTATTGTATTATGAATTATTGTTACTCCACCAACATTTAAATTTTTTGCTAAACCTATACCTCCAGTTGTTTTTATAGCACCACTATTTATATTAACAGAATCGTCCGAATTACTACTATCTATAATACCTGATATAATAATATCTTGAAAATTACTTCCACCTCCTAATTTTAATGTTCCTTCAATTTCAATATCTTTACCAATTCTTGTACTATTACCAACTGTAAGATTATTTTGTACATTTAAGTCTTTTTCAATATTTATATTACCTAATACATTTATATTTTTTTTTACTAAGATACCACCATTAAAAATAGTTGAACCAGTAATCTTATTTGAATCTGTTGTATTTAAAATATTAATTTGTGAATTTAAATCAAAATTTGTAGTATTTATATTAATTTTATTAGACATAAATTCCATTACACCATTGGTAGTATTAAAATTAAATCCTTTATTAGAAAATAAATTAAGATATGTAGAAGATTTTAATAATAAATTTTGAGAAGATTTAATAATATATGGGTTAACTGAATATAATCCTCGTGTAGGAAAATTAGAAATTAATCCTGCTGTATCATTTACTTGAATATCACCATTTAATTTAAATAATTCTAATTTATCACTTGTAGTCTGTGTATTTATTTCTAATTTTGTAAATTTACCTTTAGAAGCTTTTTTTAAACCAATACTAGTTGAATTAATAATACTTTTATTAATTTGTGCATTATTAATAATAGTTGGTGCTGAATCATCAATTTCAATATTATTACAAATTAATGTATCACAAGTTACATTAGAATCAGTTTTCATAGATTTAGAACACGTTAATTCTACACCTTTAATTGAGAAACTTTTAATAGAATTTTTTTTTTGTGTTAATAATGCAAGTAAAGACGAATCAATATTCATTACTATATATTATATTTTAGTATATTTATATTTTAGTATAATTAAATTATATATATTATAATTAATAATGGAAATGGTTACATTAAATTATGCTTCTAGTTTTGTTTCTTTGTTAACTAATGGTGTTGTAAGTGTTGCAATAAGTGATACATCAACATTATTATTATCTATGGCAAAAACAGTTGTAAATGATTATGTTGATTTTAAAAATACTTTAGAAAAAATAGATTTAAATACAAAATTAAATATAATAGAAAATTTTCTAACTATGATACCAAAAAAATTCGAAAATATTAAATGTATATCTATTTCATTAAATAGTTTACACGAAATTGTTATCAAAATACATGATGAATTAGCAAAAATAAATGG
>Ga0222717_10004104_pt1 | contig 10795 bp, 11 predicted proteins | sample C33_18DmetaG_FD_165053 | JGI IMG/M metagenome (GOLD analysis project Ga0222717, IMG submission 165053) | Estuarine water microbial communities from San Francisco Bay, California, United States - C33_18D | ecosystem: Environmental > Aquatic > Marine > Unclassified | place: USA: California...
ATCATTGGAAGTATGTCATTTGACCTGTAACCTGTTACTAATCCTAACTCAATATTCCAATACTCGTCTAATGCAAACTCCTTGCCAACGTAAGCACTGATCCTGTCCTCGGAATTGTAATACACCCCTGCGATTGAATTGTCCACTGTGCATCTGGCATGTGGATGTATATTGTTGTAGTCTGCTTCGAGGCCCACATGCATGGACAGTGCCAGAAATAATCCTAAACAACTCATTTAATGCTCCACGTGGTGTTTCGCCATTTTTCTGTGACCTTGCCTTTTAATTTCTCCCATTCGGTCAACTCTATGTCATACTCAAAATTCTGTGTGGTCAGGTTCACTTGCACTTCCTTCGCTCCGTTCTTCAAATGAAATTTCCTTGCCATGTCTGTTAGCGGACTTAGTGTTACAAGTCTGCTCAAGTGATTGGACTCCTTGATCATTTTGTAGACTTCATTGACCATGTGTTTACCGCCGCCTTTCTTCTTTGCCCAAACTGTGTATGCTATTGCTACGTTACCCTGTACGCCTGCCCTGTGTATGGCCTGCATGGCGGCGTCTTTGCTTAACTTGTCCATTTCCTCAACGCTTTTTGGGATACCATGTGTGAAAGCAAAACACATCACGGCCGCTATGTCTCCTTCCTCGTCCTTAATGCCGTATATCTTCCTGCCATATGCCTGCCTAAACTCGAGGCTCAATTCAGGACGCACAGGATCTTCCGTTACATCTATGTACGGTAGTTCGATCAGGTCGAACTTGGGTTTCTTTTCCAGAACCTTTTTTATTTTTTTTAGGACCATTTTATTTGTATATGAATGGGTCTTTCTTTTTTAGTTCTTTGAGTCTCTTCCTGTAAGCTCTTTCCTGTTTGAACTTGTTCCAAAGGTTCTTAATCCAAGTGAACATTATCTGTCTCCTATTAGTTTTTTAAAAGTTGGTAACATTAATTTTACAGCATCTAGGTGTGCTTCGTCAAGTGGATGTGTTGTCCCACGTGGATAATCATTGATTAGTGCCCATTGGTTGAACCCCATCATTCTTTCTCCAAAGGAAAACCATTTGGTAAAATCTATTTCATTATGCAGTGCCTCCATAAAAGGGTCTTGATCTTTGTGTTGCTTGAATTCGTCATAGAACAAAGTATTGTCTGCCAGCGTGAACATGAATGGTATTTTCTTCTTTTCCAATATGTTCTGCAACCAGATAATGCTCTTCCAACTCAAGTATGTCTCATGATATTGGTTGGCGGCATACTTGTATATGCTTTCAGCGAAATCCTTTACGCCTGTTTCTGCAAATGTTTCTTTCCTGACTTTCCATACTTCTTGTTGCGTCTGGGAATTTGCTAACTCTCGAAATGCTTCTTCGTTGCCTGTGTTTGTGTCCCATGGAGAAATAGACGCCCAACGTGTGCCCTCTAGTTCTTTATGCCTGGGCATGGCCCAGTCGTATCTTGACAGGAAACTCCACATAACGACCACACACTTAATATCTTTAGTGTTGGCCACTGCATTGAACACACGTCTGGCAATGCCCGAATTCCCTGATCCTGGATGTGCTGTACATAGGTACTCGTCAGATGGACTAGTCTTCAAGCCATAAGCCCATGATTTTTTACTGGGTATTTTTCCTTGTTCGTCGTCACTTAACTCGTGTCCGAATGTGAAACTACAACCGCCTGCTATGAATTTCTTAGTCATATATTTTTAAAATGTTATTTAAAAGTGGAAATACTTCTCCAAAATTTTCTTTCCTGTACTTGTCTGTCTGTAGGATCCTTGCTTTACGTTGTTCTCTTATCTCCGGAGTATCTCTGTCTGCGGCATTCATAAATCTAATGCTGGGTTGGTAGTCTGTGAGCATATGATACCTGTCCACCACTATGTCTTTAACCTGTTTAGGCAATGTCTGTATGTTGAAAACGTCCGGGTCGAAGCACGTGTTCACGTAGAAAAACTTGGGTTGGAATTGTGCCACCCACAAGGCTATCTTGGCCCAGTTGAACACATTGAAAATAGATACCGTAGAACATATCTGGAAATCCATGTTTGGCGTTTTTAATTCTTTGAACTTGACAAGATTAGAACTAACTTCTCTCCAATTGGCAGGATGTCGCTGGTACTCAAATGGCTCTCCTACATCGTCTATGCTGAACGCTACTTCGACATGTTTGAAGTAACTCCATAGGTCAAATATTTCCTGTGGAGGTAACTGTGTGCCGTTGGTGTTGTAGTGTATGTCTATGTTCTTGGCATATCCCTTCTCAACACAGTGCATCAAGATCTTGAAGTGATCCTTGATCATGAACGGTTCACCGCCCGTGAACTCGAAGTATTCGACGTATTTTAAATCTTCCTGTAACTCCTCGAAGAATTGAGGGTTACGTTTTGGCCATCCACCCTCCTTCAATTGTTTTCTTGCTAATGGATTATCACCACCTTTGGCTGTTTCGTAGTCTATTTCTTCTTGTGCCCATTTCGAGGAACTCCACGATCCGCATATCCTACATTTTAAATTACATACGTTTCCTAACTTAAAGTCAATGAACTTCAGTGTTGGCTCGCTATTAGGTGTCCAGTTTTCAAGACTACTACGCATTTTGTATATAGAATTTTGTCTTTTAGATGTCTTACCTGCATCTTCTTCTTGCCAACAACTCTGGCAACCTTTAGGACGCTCGCCTTCTCTGAACTTCTTTCTTAAAAGTTCCATAAAGTCTGTTTGCTGTATAGATTTTAGACTTTGTTCATAAACTTTGACCCCAGGAATACTGCCCTTGTAAAGACAACAAGGTGACGCACCACCATTTACATCAACTTCTAAATGGTTCCACGGTAACGGACACACGTTTGATTTTATATACTTGTCCACCATTCTAATATCTCATCATCCCTTGCAAGAATATTTTTTATATCCGTTCCCCTCACTCTATCTAAACGTTCAACTGTTGCTTTACCTTTTTTCAGACCCATATGGTATTCTTCATTACTATAGGTTTCGTCGTATGTTGGTTTTTGTTTTAAGTCTCGCAGAGCATTAATAAAATAAATGTGTTTTGTTAACTTTTTTTTATTTTTTTCTAGAAATTGGTCAACTATCCTGTTTAATATTTTACGAGGCAAACACATAGGAGACCATAAGTTAGAGGGATCGAAACCAAACACCCGTTTGGCCAACAGATCAACCTCGAGGTCCTCTGCGGTGTCTAACATTTCCTGTAGACCCACCATTCCGGGCATCGTCATTGTAAGATCCATCCTTAGGTCACGCCTTGACTTTGTGAACTTCCTTGCGTACTTCATGTTCGCCAGCCACTCTTGCCATTTCAATCCTGTACGCACATACTCTCCCACTTCTCCTGCACCGTCTATGCTGGCCAGTATGCTCCAGTATTTGAATTTGCTTAGGATGTCATCGAACAGATTCATTCCAAAGAAATTGATCCTGCTCATGTTGGAGTTGTACCTGATGCTGACACTATCTTGGTAGTTCAATTCGATTATCCTTTTCATCGACTCCCAGTGTATTTTCCACATCAAAGGTTCACCACCACACCAATAAATCTCTTTTATAGTTTTTGCTTCGATGGCATCCTTGAACTCATGCACAATAACCTTGTCATGGAACTTATCAATCTCTGCTTTTATATCTTTCCTCATCCACATCTGTGAGGGCTTATTTGGATCCCACCCGCCTGTGTCTCTGTTCTCCGCCTCCCAACTCGAGCTCAACATATCTCCACACATCCTGCATTTGAAGTTACAAAGATTATTGAACCTGTAGTCCCAACTTGTGACTTTCATGTCGGTGTGGCCATCATCATTTGTTTTTTCATATGCTTCATCTATCTGAGATTCGAACAACTTGTTGAAGTGTGTCCTATAGGTTGCCACCGACAGCAGTTTACCGTTGCACACCTGGCACTGTGGTATCTCGTTGCCCTGCATCAAATCCACCCTGACCTTTTTCATGTAATCGCTGTTCCAGTGTTGTTCTAAAGTATCTGGCGAGAAAGGCTGTGACTTTTTGTTGAGATCAATATATTGGTTGAAAGTCTTTGAGTCCTCACGTGAACTACAACATAATCTACGTTCCATCTGTGGAGAAAGATAGGTATGCGTCCATGGCGCCATGCAGAATGTCTTGTTGCCTTCACTTGGTTTAATTTTTGTCATACTTTTCAAACAATTCTTTCCACTCGGGGAATACGTCAGTAAATTTTTCTTGTCGTACCTTATCGTATTTTTTCGTCAGTTCAAAAAATAATTCAATATGTTTTGACATGTCTTTGTCGTACATCCATTTGATAGCACTCTCATAACCAATTGTCGCCCTGGTCAATGGATCTTTTCCTTTTAACCATTTAATTTGTTCATTGTACTTTTCTTCTATTTGTTTTTTATATTCCATAGGCAGAAGATCTATTCTTTGCCATTTAGGCCATTGCAAGAGATTGAAATTGAAATCCTGCGGTTTTATTAACCCTTGGTCTGCCCAACTCCTGTGAAAATCACACACATGCAAAGCGTTTGGCAAACCCACAGTCGCTGATATGTAGAAGTCAACTTGCGGACAAACTTCCATCATTCTTTTCCTGTTGGCCACAGTCTGCTCCCACACAGTACCTTTACGCATCAATTCTCCACGCTTACCTTCGGCGTCAAGGCTGGCCCCTATCGAAACCGAGTCAAATTTGTTCCAAAGTTCTAACACGTCCATGTCTTTGAACTTCAACCTACTAAAGTTTGTGTTGTATATCAATCTTACATGATACATTTTACGTTTATCTAGTTCCTTCAGTATCCTATAATGTTCTTCCATTATCAGAGGTTCACCTCCTGCAAAATAGAATTGTTCAACATGTTCAAACTGTGCAAGTAATTGATCCCATATATCGTTTGCACTTCTACCCACTTTCATTACCTTAGGATGTCCAGGATCATTGTTGTGTATCTTTTTATGGTCCTCATACCAATTGGAACTGAACCACGTGCCGCAACTTCTACATGCCATATTACAAAGGTTAGAAAATCTTATATCCCAATATTTGATCACGAAATCTGCTTCGCCCTCAAGTTTCGTTGGGTCAACCATTTCTATGTTATGTCCATGGTGTTTGTTTGAACTGAGACGAAGACTGAAGAACCCAGACTTTTCTTGATCGTAGCACTTACCACACTGTTTAGATTTCTTGTTTTGCAACATATTGGATCTCAACTGTTTCATAGGAGCACCGTTAAACACCTCTGCCATTGACTGTTTGTTTAGATCTCCAACAGGATATGGATCCATTGCGAAACAACAAGGGTATGCCCTGCCATCTGGGAAAGCGTGTAAGTGCATCCAAGGAAGGATACAGAAGGTTTCACTGTCTATCAACAACTCCTTCTGTTTAGGAGTCATGTCTTTTATCTTTAACTTTTCGGGCTCTTTGGCCCCATAATCATATGCCATTATACCATTCTCCTATTATTGGAAAGGTCTTTTTAAAGTCCTTGCTTCTTCTTTTGTCGTATTGTGTGAAATAACTTTTGAACCATTTCACTGTATGTTCACGATTAGGAATTTGATTAGATTTGTTGTCTAAGTATTCTATAAGTCTTTCGACTTGTTCGATCTCCATGTCGTGCAAAAGGCCTGTACCCCTACACTTAATTAACCAATTTGTAAGATCAGTTGCAAATTTTGTTCTGAGTTCATAAGGAAGTATCAGACAACTTTGAAAATTTGGAAACCTTAAAATGTTAAGAGTGAAAGTTACAGCATCTCTTGTTTTTGCCTTTTGCTTGATATCAATGCACCAGTCAAGATAGTCCACTAATCCTTCTAAGGATAAGGCGCCGATAGTACACATAGAATGCATAGAACTAAATGATCCTGACTCTGCTACTTTTTTAAAATTGTTTACCCACATGCCCCAATCAAGTCCGTCCCTTATGTATTCGGCCTTAGGTCCCATTGATTCATTACTACTGTATATGTGTAATCCTTTAATTGTTTTTGCTTTCTCTATTAGCCTATCTATAAGTGTGTCTTTGCTGTTCAAGTTTGTGTTTATTGCAAAGTAAGATACGTTAGAATCTCCCTCGGCCATTAGATCTAAAAGCCTCCATGTATGTTTGCTCATTAGTGGTTCGCCGCCTGTAAGACGTAGGTGAGTCAGTGTCCTTTTCAGATCCGACTCCCACCATTGGAAAAATGCCTTGACATATGGATTGTCGTCCTCATGATATCTTCCATCGCTGTGCGTGTGGCCATAATGATCAAAGCCGTTTGGACCTATGTCCTTGTATCCATTATTTTTCTTGATGTCCTTTGCCCAGGTAGTAGAGAAAGCAGGATTGCAGTAACTACATGCAAAATTACATGTTCTATCAAAACTCAATTCAAGATATCTTAAGTCAAAATCTTCTTGTGCGTCAGATTCGTATGCTTTCTGTAATTCATCATCGGTGTACAGTACAGACTTGTATACTCTATCACTTATTTTGTTCGCTTTCAAATTTTCTACACGCCAACAATAGTCACATCCTTTGCACTGTATACCTTTCTGCATTTCTGCACGTTCTTTTTTCTTTTGTGGCGTATTGCTTAAAAGTTTTGGATTTTTCAAGACTTCATTGGCATCAATTTTATGAGGTAAGGGATGGTGACATGCTGTTGTCTGTCCTGTGTCTAGCCATACAGTCGCATAGTACCATTTTGCTCCGCAGAACGAACTGCTCTTTGTGTCAAGCACACGCTCTTTGTATTTTGCGAAACTTTCGCCAGGCAGTAAGTGTTGATCACTACTCATTTGTTAAAACCACTATTGCTTTCCGTTTTGTCTCCGGAGGGAACCATGCACTTGCGTGTAGGTTTATCCGAGGCCAATATATTGCTGATCCGATCTCCCACTTTAAAACTTCTTCTAATCGGAACGGCAACTTGTCAGTCTTTATGTGAGGCAACCATTTCTGTTGTGCATCTTTATCCATCGTGTGTTCTGCTTCTGGAAGTTCCTTTTGCTGATAACTTACAATTCCTTTTTGCCCCAATCCTGTTGCACCATTGTAGGTGATTGCTCTTTCACTCGTCTCTTCAAACACTAATGTGGCATTCTCCTCATATTCTGACTCTAAAGGTATCAGGAATGTGTAACCCATAGTGCCTTTCTCAGGTTCGTCAATCCACCCATCGGAATGTATGCCACCCGGATGGTAGTCACTGTATATCGTGGCGTGGGTGATCCAACCAGAATAATGAGGCTTCAATGCAGATTCAATTTTTTCCCTAAAGATCTGACTGAAGTCTTGTTCAACAAACGTATTTGCATTGATTCGCAACCCGTTATCTTTCTTTGGCAGTGAATTGTACTTGTCTAGCATTTCACTTATCATTTTTGTGTCAAAGAAGTTTGTGATCTTTCCGATTTTATTTTTCATTGCTTTGTGCTATATTTAAATACACGTAACATTATGGTAAAACAATCTGACATAGTACTTTGTAATATTCCTTTCATGAGTGTGGCATACGCACCAGCGGGCACAAGCCTATTGAAAGCCTGTCTACAAGAAAAAGGTTTTATATGCACAGTTAAAGATTATAACATTAAACTTTGGGACAGTCTATCTGATAAAAAAATCATAGACGACCTGGAAAATTATTTTACAGTAAACACCACGCTAGACACAGACACACAGGTGTTGGTTGATCAGTACTACGAACTGATAGTTTCCGAATTGGTAAAACTAAATCCTAAGTGGATAGGCTTCAGCGTGTTCACGTTCCAGTGCCAAAGGGCAACCACAGAAATTTTGCAAAGGTTACGTAGCAGATACAAAGGCAAAATAATGATCGGGGGTGCAGGCATAAGCACTAGGGGTATTGCAAGTTCAAATGCGGATTATGCCGAGAGACTTATAAAGGATAACTTGATAGATGCATACATCAAAGGCGACGGTGACATAGCACTTATAGAATTACTCAAAGGCAATTACGAATACGCTGGAATAAATGGTAACCCTTACAGAGGTGTGCCGGATCTAAATGTTATTCCTAAGCCTGACTGGAGTGATGTCATTGACTTACCTTACAGATATCATGACAGGAAGATATTACCTATCACAGGAAGCAGGGGTTGTGTGAGACACTGTACATTCTGCGACATACACGAATTCTGGACGAAATTTAAATTCCGGTCTGGACAAAACATTGCTGATGAGATGATAGAGAATTATAAGACACACGGAATAACGGATTTTTACTTCATGGACAGTCTGATCAATGGTAGTATGAAGGCGTTCAGAGAACTTTGTAAAACATTAGTAGATTACTACAGAGCAAACGATCTACCTGAAAAATTTTTCAGATGGGGTGGACAATTCATTGTACGTTCTGCAAAACAGATGATTCCAGAAGATTTCGAAATGGCCGCAAAGAGTGGATGCGATAACCTGTGTTGGGGCGTTGAGTCAGGCAGTGAAGATGTACGGAATCATATGCAGAAACAATTCTCAAATGAAGACCTAGATTATTGTATGGAGCAGATGAGCAGGGTAGGAATGCACTGTTACTTTTTTATGATAATAGGGTATCCTACCGAAACAGACAAGGACTTCGAAGACAGTCTGAAGATGTTTACGAGATATCAAAAGTATGCAATTGAAGGAACCTTATATGGTGTAAATCTTGGTGCACTTGCCAGCATAGACGACGGTACACCTTTGTATAAAAACAGTGCCGAACTCGGACTGACCCCTATACTACCGGCCGAACATGCACATGGGTTGAATTGGCAGAGTTTACACAACCCTGTTAGCATTGAAAAAAGGATATTGCGTAGGATACTGATACAAGAACACTGCATAAATCTAAAATACACTGTATGGAATGCCGACATGCACTTGAAACGTATTAAGGCAAGTTACGAAAAGATAAAAAATAAAACTTACTAACTACCACTCTGTGGCGTGTTGTAGATTCCACTTGGCGACTGTACACTTTTCGAAACACTCTTTTGGTCCTTCATTAAAAAGCAAGTCTAATTGGAATTTTTTCCATAATTGATCATCAAGCACATCAGGTAATTTACGATTAAAGTCTATGTAGTCAAACAAGTTTTCATTGTGTTGGTATCTAAGTCCTGTCCAACAACAAGGGAAGAACTTGCCTTCTGCATTGATGTAAAGACCTTTGTTGCCTATCATACATAAAGGAATCACTGTTTGATTTTCTGTATCTGTGTCCCGGAATCTTTCAGAAAAAACTTCTAGAGTTGCATCTATCCATTTCCTGTTTGATAGTGCCGTGAACTGTCTAGTGAACCTGCCAACTGCAACATATTCGTCACTGGGTTGAAGTGGATCATCTGCTGGATATCCTTTGTAGTTCTTTCCAAACTTTGTGCTGAGAGTAAGTTGGAAGTTATCAAAACGGAGTGCCAACGCCATCTGTTTCATATAATCTATTTTCTTTTCATTAAACTTAAAAGCAATGGCGGCCCAGGTCTTGTATGGATTTGTAAGTTGTTTTACACCGTTTATTATCGAATCCCAATGGCAGTTAACCCTGTAAATTTCGTTACTTGCTTGATCCCACCCGTCGAGGCTGAAATGTATGTTATCGTTATCGTCCAACAATTGATTTAATTTTTTCCACCACGCTTCTGTTTTGTAACTGCCGTTAGTGACCATGACTATTTGCAGTTTAGGATTCTGTCTCTTCAGCCATTCTATCACGGCAAGTAAATCCTTGGCATATATTGGATCTCCGTCGTCACCACAGAAAGTTATTTTCTTTACGTCTTTAGCAAACACAAAGTTTTCTTTGAACCAATCTAATGACAATTCTTTATTGACATAACCGGGTACTTCTTGCCTCGTGCACCGAGGACACTTCAGGGTACACTTGCCACTTATCTCAATGTGCCAATGTTCCAATGGCCAGTTATTGTGATTTTTCATCTTGCTCCTTGACAATTTTGCTGAAGTACTGCTTCATTTCATTTAAAAGTTCCATGTTGTATGATCCCATGTTACTGCTGACCTTGGCACCTTTTGTGTGGTACTCCAACAGGAAATCCAATATAGGAGAATGCATCTTGTACTCTATGTAACCATTGTGCCCGAAGTACAAATTTGCCTCCCATTTGTAATCATCTTTGTTCTGCCACTTTGGTAGATCGGGCTCTTGTACTGTATGCCACAACATATTTTTGAAGTCTATATCGTTGAAATATATCTTCTTTATTTCAACAAACTTGTTAATTTCCCGTTTCATATCCTTGCCATGGTGTAAAACACGGAAATCAAATGGCCCGTTGGCAACTTCAAAACAAAAAGTCTCTGTGTTACCGTCTGCCACAAAGTCGTGTACGGCTCTCCCATTAACAATTATTCTACACTTTGGATTATCCTTTGCCTCGTAATCTATCCTGCAATTAATCTTTTCTTCAGGCATTCATGCACTCCTCCCAGAACTCCGTCATCTCAGGGAAAGTGTTCAAGAACCTTGTTAGGCGTCTGCGATCGTGTTCGTTAAAAAAGGCGTAAAAGTTTTTTTTATTTTGCGTACTTGCGTCCGCGTTTTCGCGCCAGTATGCGAGGTTCCTCTGCATCTTCTGGATCTCGAAGTCCTTGAATATGTGTAACCCGTTTGACTCGCCGGAATTGTCCTGCATGTACTTGATGTTGTCCTCGTGTATGCTCTGGTACGCCTCTGGCAATAGCGTGATCTGTTGCCATGCGGGTTGCCTCAACAGTGGCACGTCGAACCACACCCTCTGGTAGGTCTTAGAGTACTTGGTACGC
>Ga0222717_10004105_pt1 | contig 10794 bp, 26 predicted proteins | sample C33_18DmetaG_FD_165053 | JGI IMG/M metagenome (GOLD analysis project Ga0222717, IMG submission 165053) | Estuarine water microbial communities from San Francisco Bay, California, United States - C33_18D | ecosystem: Environmental > Aquatic > Marine > Unclassified | place: USA: California...
CATGAGAGTGAAACAATTAGGTTATGATGGCAACTGTTTTCCTAAAGACATGGAAGCATTTGCAAATTTTTTAGATAGTGACTTATTAAAAAGTGTAATTAAAGTTAACGATAGTTTAGTTTCAAGCAGATGATACATTTACATACTTTACCATGGGATAAATGTTTATCACACCAACTTATGCCTGCCATAAAGAAAGGTTGGAAAGATAATGATAGAGATGTACATTTCTTTTGGGGTTTAGCAGGTCAAAATATTAGACAGATAAAAGAATGTGAAGAGAGAGGTGATGAATGGTGGTATGTAGATGTAGGTTATCTTACTGAACAGATTACCAGATATCCAACACCTATCATAAACAACTATGACACCACATACTTTAGAATATGTAAAGGTAATATACACACAATCAGAGGCAAGATTGGCGATGGTACAAGAGTAACTAAATTAGAACAACAAGGTATTGATGTTCAATTCAAAGGTTGGTTGACAGGTGAAACCAATCATATATTATTATGTCCTTCATCTCCGACTGTAACATATCATATCAATGGTATATCACAAGAAGATTGGATTGAACAAGTAACAAATGAAATAAAAAAACATACAGATAGAGAAGTAAGATTAAGAAATAAACCACGACCAGGCAATCAATATTGGAATACTGATATTAAAGATGATTTAAAGGATTGTCATTGCGTTGTTACAAATATGTCACTAGCTGGTGTAGATAGTATTATGAACATGGTTCCTGCTATTACACATCAAAGACATGTTGCAAGTTTTATTACAAGTAGAGATATTTCTAAAATAAATAAACCTATGCGACCAGGTCATAAGACTATTAATGACTGGATTAAGATGGTTGCAGATAACCAGTTTACAATACAGGAGATTGAAGATGGTATCGCCTTCAAGGTTCTTCAAGAACAGATTTAGATGGTTTGGTTTAATACTAGCAGTTACTAGTGTTGCAATCTTATCAAGTGCGAATATATCTACTCAATGGGTGGGTTGGTCTTTAAGTGTGGCTGCCTGTATCATGTGGGTATGGTTTGGTTACAAAGATAAAGATTGGCCAAGAATGATTATGGAGTTGATGTATATGTTTTTAAGTTTAAGGGCAGTATTCAATTGGTTGGGAATGTAATGTATAATTTTGTTTGTATTTGTTATGGTGATAAGTATTCTGTAGAGTATGTTCAAAATCTCTACAACATGGTGAAAAGAAACACCACTCTTCCTATAAATTTCATAGTGTTTACCGACCATGTTAAAATGCATAAGATGATTGAGGGAGATATTGAAGTTAGAAAGTTTCCAGAATATGATTTAGAGGGTTGGTGGAATAAACTACAACTATTTCATCCAGACACATATCTACCAGGTGTTACTCTTTATATGGATTTAGATGTTGTCATTACAGGTAATATAGACTGTTTTTACAGTCACGAAGCACAATTAGATTTTTGTGGTATGAATGATTTTAACCCCGTTACCAAAATTTGGAACTCCAGTATTATGAGATTTAAACAGCAAGACCTTCACGGACGGATTTGGCATAAATTCATGTCCAATAGACCAGAATACCTACGAAAGTTTGCAGGTGACCAAAACCTCATATCAGACTTTATTAAGGGTACACCTGGATGTGATTCGTTTCCTGATTCGTGGACACAATCATATAAGTGGTATGACCGAACAGGTACCAGATATGCCAAACAAGACATGACATATACACATAATGGCGAATCGTTGGTAACCGTGTTTCACGGACAGCCAAATCCACACGAATCCACGCAGGAATGGATAAAAAATGCTTGGAAATAACACGCCATAGTGTCGCACCTCTAAAACCGAGACCTGGTCTCAAAAAAAACTTCAAAAAAAGTGAAAAAAAAGCGAAAAAACGCTTGCTTTCTATATGGAAACCTGTATAATGGACACATAATGATTAAAGAATATAACAAAAAGAAAATGCAAATAAGACTAAAAAGACTTGAAAAAAGAGTTGCCAATGCTAAGAAAGTATTGTATAGTAACCCATATAAAACATTATATGAAGTCTTACAAATTATAAACAATAACAAAGGAGAAAAACACTATGTCTAAAGTTAAAAACTACTATTGGGACCAAGCTGAGAAAGCTGTTGACGCAATCTTACTTGAACTTAAAAACAATGCTATCACTAAAGAAGCTGCTAAAGCAAAAATTATGAATGTAGAAGCAGTTGAGTTGTGTGATATTGATGAACACAATGTTGATGAAGTAATCGACATGGAATTGGAGATGGCTTAAATATGAAAATAAGAGGTTACAGTAGAAACTACACTTTTACAAAGTTGCCTGCTCAAGAAGTAAACATTAAATTTGTGTGTTATGCAAAAACTTCATTTACACACGGTAGAATGAGAATGAAACACAATAAGAACTTGAACGGTGGTGGTGCCTACAAGTTAGAGAAAAGGACTATATAATGACACTATTAGAACACATTAAAAATATTAACGCTAAGTCTAAAGCATGGATGGCTAAAAATCCAGGTTCATGGGCTGGTATGGTTGTAGAAGATATTAAATTCTGGAACGACCAAGGTATTTTTACTGTTGAAGATTATGAAAGAAGTAATCTTGAAACAAGTGTTTATGAAATGCACAAAGAGGCATTTGGTGTAAAAGGTAGACATTACAACTTTAAAGAAATGTCTAATGCAGAGTTAGAAAAAGAATTAAACCTCCTTTGTGATATAGCAAAGCGTGAGGCAGAGATAGAAAAAAGGCAAGAAGAAGATAATCTAAAAGCCTTTGAAAGTAGAATTGATGAAGCACTTTCTCTAGGTGCAGAAAATAGAGAAGCTGCGATAAAATGGATATTGCAAGCAGAGGGACTTGACAAAGAACAAGATTCAGGTTATATTTGTTATACACTTGGTCTTAATTATGACAAAGAACATTTATTTAAAACAAAACACTAACAAAAGGATACATTATGATAATTAATATAGGTGATACAATAGAAGACATGAAAGGCAGACAAGGTGTCATTACCAATATCGGTATTGCAACCGAAGTAAATGATATAGCTGCTGAGAATAATACGAGTTTGAACGCCAAGACTTATGACACAAAACTTGGTTACACAGGTGCAGTTACCTTTGGTTCTAACTGGTGTTATTTTAGTCAGATAGATAAAGTAATAGAAAAAAATGATTTTGAAGAATCAGCAACTGATTGGATAGATGGATAATTATGATGAAATATAACGAAGATAAAATACTTAAAGAAATTGGTGACTATATTAAAGGCACCTACGGACAACACTATGCTCAAGTGAGTAAAGGCACACAAGTGCAAGACCTATTGAGAGATATAGGCATAGATAAAGATTTTTGTCAGGCTAATGCAATTAAATATTTGTGTAGGTTTGGTAAGAAAGATGGTAGGAACAGAAAAGACCTACTTAAAGCAGTACACTATATTGTACTATTGATGAATTCAGAAGACCAAGGAGCAAAAAAATGATTGAAGTCCTGAACCACATTGATGATGTAAAAAAGATTCGTAAGTTAGTTATTGATGGTATGACACAAGACGCCATCAAAGCTTGTGATGTAAGTATCGCCCATAATCAGAAAAAAGTAGAAGAGTTTGAGAAGTGGGCTGAAGAAGAAAGTAAGAAAGATGTGCTTCCAGAGGGGGTAGGATAGTACACGAAGGCTACGATTCGTCAATCCTGGCGCATCCTGGCAGCTTTTCTGGCGAGAAAAGTCAACAAAAACACGCTTTTTTTAAAGCTTGCCATTTCCAGATGGTTATGGTATAGTATGTGAATATTAATTGAGAAAGGATTATATTATGGCATTTTATTCAAAAGAAACACTTTTTGCAGAGTTTGATGTTGCAAAAAGTAAAGACACAAAAGGCAAGTACGAGAAGTATGACAATCGTATTCAATTTTGTAGAGACCACATTGAGTTAAGAAACAATAAACCTCAATACTATGAGGGTGTTGATATTAACTTTTCTAATTTGTTGTCTGCTTATCTACAAGAAAATCCAGTTGACGCATTTTACAAAGTTGGTTTTGGTAAAACATTTGCCGAAGTCAAAGCTATGTCAGACGCAGAAACTCCAGAAAACAAGAGTGTAAATTAATGGCAATAATCTATACAAATCAATCTAGTGGTTACTCACGCAAGAATAAAAAGAAGATGAATAATCTATCTACTAATCAACTTGCTGAGTATGAAGAAGACCTACGAAAGCACAACAAGTATTACAAATCAAAAGGTTTGCATAGTATGTTGATGACACTAGACGATTATATTAAGTATAGATTCGGTGCATTAAAAGTTAAAACAAAATCTGTACCATTACAGAGTGTTCCTTATACAAGAGAAACATCCGATTATCCTAGTCTATCAAACAGTAGTAACATGGGTAATGGTGGTACAATCGACCACAAAACGCAAATGGAAAGAATTGCAGTATCTAAACAATACTCGATTGTTCCAGCATATAATAAAGGTCCTTACATGGTGGTCAGTAAAGAAGACCTTAAAACAGCAGGGAGAAAAGTATGAAGCTAAAGGAAACTATAGCAATTACAATCGGTGCATTAGCATTTATGTTAATCACAGGCGTTGCAAAAGCAAATCCAATTACAAATTGGTTGACGAATGAGAAAAACAAAATTGTTGAGTATCAAACTAAAAGTTGGGCAGACAGTAAAGTACAACTTGCTCAGACTAAAGAGTCAATTGTAAATCTATTTAATAAAGCTAAAGATAATGTTACACAAGATTAGTGATTTTTGCGATAAGATAGATTCATTAAAGAAGATGTCAGACGACCTTAGGATTACAAAGTATCAATATCCTAAGTCGCCTGATAGAGATTTTAGAGTACAAAATTTAATTGATACTATTCAAGCAGATTGTTTGTTAATTGCAAACGATAAATCAGATTATGGAAAAGAAGCAGATAATAACGGTGATTATGGCGATTATAGTGGTGTCAACCATGACGGCATGCTCGACAATAAAAAAGAATGAAGAAGGCAAATATGAAATCAATCCAATCGGTACTATTATTAGGACTATCATTGGTGTTCCTGACCAATTGCAGTTCGATTAATAGAACACATGTTGGTGCCGTATCAGGTGGTGCAACAGGCGTTGCAGCTTGTGTTGCTTTAGGTCAAACAGACCCTTATGTTACTGGTGCATGTGCCTTGGTTGGTGCATTTAAAGGTGCTGACTTGTTATACAATTCAGATTATGATGTACACAACGCAGTATTTGTAGACCATTTAAACACAGCGCCAAGTTATGGTTCATCATATACAAATTGGTACAACAGTAAAACAGGTAATTCAGGTATTATTAAAATTAGTAAGTCATATATGGAAGGACCTTTCAAGTGTAAAGAATATGACGCAACTGTAGATATTACAAGTAAATGGCCATTGGTTGGTGTTGGAGGCGTAAATAGAGAGGTAATATTTGGTACTGCTTGTCAAATGCCTGACGGACAATGGATAGAAAAACCATGATGGATCCTAGAAAACAGATGAGATTTTATTTGACATGGAGTTTTGTTCTTATTTTGTTCTTATTACTTTCTGGACTTGCCATTGCAGGCGATTTGAGTTATCCTAAAGTCAAGAATATAGAACCACATGAAGTTAATGGACAATATTGTTATATTAAAATTGAAATCGTCACAGATGGCGATACAGTTACAAAAGAAGAGAAATTGGTGTGTGCTGATGGTAGACAAGGCATTGAAACCCCAGGTTATTGGGACTTGTTTGCACAGTTTTATTACAGAGATGTACAAACACCAGAATATTGCCGATATTATAGTCGGAATAAACATGCTTTTAAGTCACCAGGAAAAGTTTGTTTACAATCAAATGGTGAATGGGAGGTGAAATAATGATAAGATATATAATCATTATTGCTCTTGTAATGGTAATACTTTATGATGTATCTAGTGAGGATGCCTGGACATATGTTCAATCCACGCTTGACTTTTTACAAGAGTTAGTATATAATGTGAGAGAAAGTAAATAATATGATGAAAAATAAACTAATGAAACTAGGTGCTCTCGTTACAATAGTAGGTTTAAGTGCCTGCTCTAGTATGAATAGTACCTATAAGATTAAGTCAGAGAATGGTAATGTTGTTGATAAAGTACCATCTTGGTATATGGCTGATATTAATGAGTCAAAAGCTTGTGATACTTCATGGTTAACAAGTGAAGACAATGATAAGCAATGTATCTATGGTGTTGCAACGGCAGTATCGCCTGATTTACAATTGTCAATAGAGAAAGCCAAAATGATGGCGAAATCTGAATTGGCTGATATAATCAAGGGTGAGATGAATAAAGAATCAAAACAATTCATAACTGAACTTGGTAAAACTGAAACAAAAACCGTAGTATCAGAGGTTGAGAGTGCTATTGTAAATACAATTAGTAATACGCCTGTCAGAGGTTATGAAATCTTTGCACAAGATGTTACTCTAACTAAAAATGGATATTATAGAACATGGATAGGTATGAGATTGCCTCTAGGTAAGTTTAATAAGATGTATAATTACACAATTGAACAAGCCGTTGACGCTTACAATCTAAATGGTGAGAGTAAGAAAGCATGGGACAACCTAAAGAAAAACAATGACAATAACAATCTATAGTAAAAACAATTGTGTCTATTGTACCAAGGCCAAAGGTTTACTTAAAAATCTTGGCATTGAGTACGAAGAGAAGTCTTTAGAAAAAGACTTTGATTCAGACCCTAGTAAATTAATTGAAGACATTGGTAAGAATGTGAGAACTATGCCTCAAATTAAAATTGATGGAGAACTGATTGGTGGTTATAATCAATTAGTAGAACATTTTGCTGATAAAGGTAAAGTTAATTTCAAAGGAGAGATAATTGAGTGAAGATAACATTATTCTATTTCCGACAAACAGAATTGCAGACAAAGAAAAAGTCAAACATCCTGTTAATCCAAAGGAACATGAGCGTCTAGTAGAAGAACAGACGAAAGAATTTGTTGAAGGTAATGTTGATGATATCGCATATCAATTACTAGATAAGTTTGTAGCAATGGGTATTAGAACTAATCAACTGGCATTTACGGCTGACTTGGCACTTGTAATAGACGCAATCAGAGGTTTGGTTTACCGTGATTTTAATAAACCACACCCAGCACAAAAACTAACAGACATGATGGTAACTTTAAACACAAAGGGTAAAAACAAATCTGCTAGACTTGATTACTCAAAAGTGATAAATGAAAAACATAAACCACATAAACCATTGTCAAGAGATATAGAGGAAGAAGTTAGAGATTTATCAGATATGGCTGATATACATTTTACACCTGACTTTGAACCAGACAATGACAAATAAGAATTCGCCTGTCAAACTACTGAAGTACGCTTTGCCTGGCAATTGTTGGAGAACATTAAACTCAAACAAAGAAAGGAGTTTAAACACTTATGTTTAAATTTTTATTTAATATGTCAAAGGAGACAAATAACATGGCAAGAGCTAAACTATCAAAAACTGAAAAGGTAAGAAACCTTTTCTCAAAAGGCAATACTGTAACTTGGAAATCGCTAAGAAACACATTTGACCTTAAATCACCAGCTGCAATGGTTGGTAAATTAAGAAACGAAGGCATGATGATTTATGAAAATAGAACATCTGCTGGCGTATCTTACAGAGTAGGAACACCATCAAAAGCTGTTATCGCAGCTGGTCAAACTGCTTTATTCGGTACACAAGGTTACGCTAACGCATAATCTAAACGAAATTGAGGGTAGGCGCTTCGGCGCCTGCCTTTTACTATGCTAGGTTTATTTTTTATAGGTATGGTTGTTTCAGTAATAGTAATGTATGTTATAATTAAATGCATGGACTAACTAGACAACAAAATTTAAATTACAGAATGGTGAGGACATTGGCAGAAGCAAACAAAGATTTACCAATGAGAAGAAAAGTGGACACTTATGAGTATGAAAGTCTTGAACAATGTATCAAAACAGACCAAGTACCAGCTAATCATATCGCAGATTTATTCACAGATAAAGAATTTTATAAATGGTATTCAGACAGAAATTTCAAGGATAAATAATATTGTCGAATATATAATTAAATGAAGGAGAAATTATGGCCGAACAAGCAAGAAATCCACATCTAATGTCACCTCAAGCTATGAGAGCAACCAATACCACAGCAGGTATGGGACAGACAGTAGAGTTAATGTCAGAGATTTTAAAAAAAGTTAACAACGCAAAAACTAAACCTCTAAAAATTCAGATACTAAAAGAGAACGCAACAGCACCTCTTAAACAAGTATTAAAGGGTGCATTTGACCCAGCAATCGTATGGGATTTACCACCTGGTGAACCACCATATATGCAAAATGAAGCACCAATCGGAACTGAACATGGTCTATTAAGAAATGAAGCTAAAAGACTATGGCATTTTGTCAAAGGTGCAGATAACCAGACTACAAAGACACAGAAAGAAACTATGTTTATTCAGATGTTAGAGGGTCTTCACCAAGATGAAGCAAAATTGCTTATGGGAATGAAGAACAAATCTTTAAATAAGATGTACAAAGGTCTTACCGAATCAGTTGTCAAAGAGGCATTTGGTTGGAATGACAAATTTGCTACACCGGAATAGTGTATAATTCTGTCGCAGCCCTTAAAAAAGCACAAAATAACTAAAAAAAGCGCCAAATATAGTAAAAAAGTGCTTGACTCTAGGTAGTTTTTAATGTATAATGTATCCATAAATAATGAGAAAGGATATATTATGAAAAAACTTATATTAATACTTGCTGTTTTGTGGTTAGGTTTAAATGCCTTTGCAAAATCAGTACAAGCAGATGACTACAACACAGCTGTTGTTGCTCATGTTATAAAAGAAAATATAAGTGGTGATGGTGTTGACATGTCAGTATTAGAGGCAGAGATGGCCAAACTTGCATATCAATTTTCTTTAGAGATGACAACTGTTATTGAAAAACATTTGCCGACTATACTAGAAAGTATTGCTAAAGAATTGAGAATGAAAGCAGATGAGATGTACAAGAAGGAAATAAGTGGCTAAAAAACCTACTAGTAAAAAGACAAAGTACGATATTCCAGAGATACCGTTTACATACGATTTCTATTTGGTGTATTGGGAGGATATTCAATCAGACGCTGGTTGGAAATCATTAAAAGAAATTCAAAAAATGAAACCTGCTATTTGTGTATCAACCGGTTGGTTGGTAAAAGAAGATAGAATGGTGCATGTTTTGATGAGCGACTACAATTATGATGATAATAACGAACTTGGTGACGGTGGTAACACAACAGTTATACCAACAAAGAATGTTATTAGAAAATTCAAAATTGCAGATTTATAAACTTGAAACGGAGAAATCTATATTATGGCACAGACTAAAACTAAATCAAAAGAACTAGACCACTATCTTAAATCAGTAATTAGTGGCGTACCCAAAAAACTAGACCATTTTCTAAATGGTCCTGAAAAGGCAATGACCTATTACACAGGCAATTGGTCAACAGATGTTGCAAATAACTTTACAGAAAAACAATCAGAAAAGATATTTAAAAACATGTCCAAATATATTGATAGACCTGATTTACAATTCTTTCAAAAAAAGAATAAAGACATAGAAATAGGTACTTGGTCAGAGTATGGTGAGAATGAACCAGAATCAATATCAAGTTACGATTATATCATAATCAAAAGAGCCTAACATGGTCGAAAAAATCAAAACAATTCTACAAACATTGATGGCTGTAGTGGTCATCATGTTTTTTGGTGGTATCTGGTACACAGTATCGGCAGAAAAAGACGAAGTACATGCTGATGTATTAGAAAAAGAGGTCGAGGAGATTGTAGAAACTTTAGAGGCAATTAATACTTACACATTACCAGATTTTGAGAGAGCAAATAATCAAACATTTATTAATAGTGTAAGTGCATGTGTAAACTACATCTATAACACAACAACAGATATTATACCTGTAAACTATGAAGTATTATTGGCTCAGGCGGCTTTAGAAAGTGGCTGGGGTAATAGTAGATTTGCTTTAGAGGGTAAAAACCTGTTTGGTGTAAGAACTTATGATTTACGAGAACCACATATGTTACCAAGTAACAATCCTAAAAAGTGGGGTGTTAGAGTTTATATGCATGAATGTGATAGTGTACAACATTATATTAATATCATAAATAATGGTAGTGCTTATGAAAAGTACAGAGAATTAAGAGATAACGGTATAGAAGATTCTTTATTATATGTTGAAACACTTGGCGCTTATGCAGCTGATAAAAAATACTTTCCAAAGTTAAAAAGTATTATCAAAAAGTTAAGAACTGAATACGATATACCAAAACTAGACTAGGACTTATATGTTGACAATTATAATAACATTTTTAAGTGCCATTTCTATATCTATAATAGCCGCTGGTTATTCTATTATGGGTTTGGCTACTTTATTCGCAGGTGCAGTTGTACCTATTATCGCTATGGGTAGTGCATTAGAGGTTGGTAAATTAGTTGCCGCCTCTTGGTTGTATAATAATTGGCGCAATAAACTTGTACCAAGAGCCATAAAGGCATACTTAACATTTGCAGTTATAGTATTAATTTTTATCACATCAATGGGTATCTTTGGTTTCTTATCAAAGGCACACCTAGACCAAGTGCAACCAACATCATCTAATAATATTAAAATAGAATTAATTG
>Ga0222717_10004109_pt1 | contig 10782 bp, 9 predicted proteins | sample C33_18DmetaG_FD_165053 | JGI IMG/M metagenome (GOLD analysis project Ga0222717, IMG submission 165053) | Estuarine water microbial communities from San Francisco Bay, California, United States - C33_18D | ecosystem: Environmental > Aquatic > Marine > Unclassified | place: USA: California...
TGGCTATTGAATGGATTAGGATAATTTTGATAAAGTTCATTATCCTTAATATCTTTAACAAGTATAGAACTACTACCAACATTATCTTTTGAAAAAATTTTATAATCAATAAATAATTCGTTTTCTGAGTTGTTAGCTTGTAATCTTATCATGCTTTTCACCTTGTCTAAATTTCCAAAAGTAAGTTGATAAAAATCACTATTTTCTTCCAAAGTAAGTATCTGAGATAGATTTTCAATTATTGAAAAATTAGCATCATTTGATTTTTTTTGAATTTGAATTACACCGTTAATAATAGTTTCAGGAATTTCAATAGTAATAATATCGCCAAATTTTAAAATATTTATATCATCAATTTGCGGATTTAAACCATTAGGTTGGATTTGTTGCAGAGTACGATTTGAAGCACTCCATACCCAATTTCTTGAAAAGACATTTATATCATTTATGTCACTTTCCTGATCTAGATTAGGGTATAAATATGGAACGGTTCCAACTGCTGGGCCTATATCTACATTTGGCCATGCATTTACAAATGAATTGAGGTCAGTATTATCTAACACCCAGTTATTATCATAATCTCCTAAAAGACTTGTATAAACATTAAATGATTGTGTGAAAATAGAATTTGAATTACCACCGCTATCTACTCCTTGAAGACTTATATTGTATGAAGAATAATTTTTTAATGAAAGACCTGTCAAATCTAAGGTAGAATTGGTTGAAAGAGCAACCTCAGTCCAGGCTAATATATCATCAATTGCTGAAGAACCTATGGCTACTAAATATTTTTGAACATCAAAACCAAAAGGAAAATCTGGTGTAATTGAAATATCTGAATCGCTCCTAATATAATTTTGATCAGAGTTTTCAATATTAAACGTCGCCGACCCATAATCACTTTCTTTTAAAATAAATAATCCTTCGTTCATACTTGTTACAATAATAGTTCCACTCTCAAAATAAGGATAATTACTCCATGTTCCTGAAAAAACAGGTGCATTGTTTGGCGGATATACATCAAAATATCCCACTTGCTGAGGAGAGCTTATGTTGGATATATCTAAAATTCTTAAACCGCTTGTGTAATGAGACATATATACCTTATCTCCTAAAACATAATTATTATGATCAATTGATCCTGTTGGACCTGCATAAGTATTTTCTATATAAGGATTATCTAAATCTTCTACATTCCATATTAATGTTCGAGTATTTGGCACGCTACCATAATATTCATCAAGTTCGTCATTTTGAATAAAATATTTTTTGTCTTCAGTAAGCCATCCTTGATGAGTGTAACCATAATCATATTGACCAAGTGAAATAGTATTTGCGCCTGTTAAATCTGTAACTTTTGTTGTTACATCAACAATCCAAACAGCTGTTTCATTGGATCCAAAACAAACTTCTTTTCCTTGGTAAGCTTGATCCGGTCCATCATAAACTACGCACTGTACATCATGAACATAGCCACCACCACTTCTTCCAGTATTAGGATCAGAAAAACACCCAGCATATGAAGGTAAAGTTGGAGTATTGATATCAATTACATGTAGACCTCCAGGGCCACAGGTTTCTGTTCCAACGGCATACGCATATCCTGTATCCTCATTTATAAAAATATTATGCGCCTTTTGAAAACCAGTGTACAAAAAAGTTTCCATAAAAATTATTGGAGTCCCATTATAATTTCTTAGAGATGTTAAATCAAAAACTTGCATTCCGTGGTTTCCGGTATTATCGGCAACAATATAAGCGTGATTACTAAAAACTTTGATATCTCTCCAAGAATTAGAGCCTGCGCTCGATGGGAGCTTGCCTAAATAAATCGGATCGAATGGATTTGAAACATCAACAAAAACTGTTCCATCTGACATTCCTACAATAGCATATTCTTTTTCACTTTCACTGTCTGTCCATCCCCATATATCATTCAGAGTCCCTCCTTGCGTACTTACATTTAAATCGCTATTACTCATAAATGAGGCTAAATGTACATTATTGCAGTCAAAATTACCTGCCTTGCCGCCTATGCATGGCTCATCACTAATAGAATTAATTTTTGTTGTATTTAATTGATAAGAGGTAAATGTATTAGTATTTGATAACGATATCTTAATGATTCTATTATTATAGTAATCGCCAGCAATAATTGCATCTCCATCAATTAAAAAGTTTCTACCGGCAGATCCAAAATCTAAATCATAACTTAGTTCATATAATGAGTTTTGATTTATGACACCATTTGAATTTTTATCAAGAGAATAAAACTTGGTTCCATTGAAAGATGAAATAAATAACTTATCATTGGTTTCTTCCATATTAAAACCAAAATGATAATTATTATTTACACTTTCAGGGATAATTTCAAAATATTGATTTAAATCATCTTTTTGATATAATCTTATTTTACCATTGCCATTTTCACAACCCAGAGAACTAACAAGTAAATAACTTTCTCCAATTTTGACTGTTCTTCCAAATAAATGGTCATAGTGATGTTCGTGCGAATCGTCATAGGTGATTTCATAATCTGATAGAATAAAATTGTTATCGATACTACTGATATCTAAATAGAAGATTGAATTATTATCACTACCTATCAATAATTGATTATCATATAAATCAATATCTATGCCAAATCCATATTGTTCAATCATTACAGGATCCATCCTATCAATTTTATGATGATCATCCCCATGGCCGTGTGGATGTAAAGAATGTTTTAGATTTACAAAACCTTCATCAACTGTGAAATCATAAACATAAACTTTTCCTTTATCATCAAAAGGTGAAGAGACTACTAAATAATTATCATTCAATTCTAAATCATAGCCAAATTGCTGAAAACTGTTATTAATAAATGAATTATTTGGATTTGCAATCTCTAAAATATGTTGCCAATTGCCATTAATATTTTGAAACAAAAAAACAGCGCCCTTACCATTGTAGGCACCAGGTGCTCCAATTGCTAAAAAATCTTTATTAAGGGACATTGATTGGCCAAAATCATCTCCGGGTGAAGGGTATGGAGATTGAATTGAATCTAATATTATAAAATTGGCATCATAAATATTAATAACTCTATTTTTAGTAGTTGTAAAATTAGAAGTAATGTAGAAAGAATTATCAGATTCATTTTTTAATATTGGTAAATATCTTCCCTTGGACAGCAGAGAAATTGATTGGTCTTTAGCTCCTCCATCTCCATCAGCAAAAATAAGAGATGAAAAAAAGATTAAAAATGCTAAAAATCTAAACAAAAAATTCATTCAAGAATTTAGGAACTTTCGTTAAAAAATAAAGATTTATCTACTGCATTAAAAAAATTCATGAAAAATTCTGTGGAACGTTTTCTTTGAGAACCGCCAAAGTTAACTCTTAAAGAAGAAATATATGGCTCTGTGTCATAAATAGGCTTAACTGTTACAGTTGCAGTAAGCTTATAATCTTTAATTACAACAGTTTCGCCGTCATCTCCACCTCCGCCACCACATAAAAAGCAATCATCATCTCTACCAGCAAAGGTCAAAATAGCTGCGATTGCAAGAACTCCAACGACAACATCGCCCGCACTAATTCCTTCATCTTTTTGTTCCTTTGGCTCTTCAACTTTGCTCGCTGTAATCAAGCCAAACTCTTCATTTAAGGTATCTATAGTAAACCCTAGATCTTGAAAGGCGCCAATAGTTGACTGCATTAATGATTTTACGTCGGTATCATACTCTCTGGTTTCAACAGCTCGTTGGGCCGCAGTAGACTTTTTAGATGAACCGCTGGAACTACAACTCATCAACAAGAAAGTTAAAACAAAAGAATTTATTGCAATATTTTTAAACATTACTCAACAGCTTGATCGAGAAATAAGGATTTATCTAATGCAGCAAAGAAGCTTTTAAAAAACAAATCGGAAAACTTTCTCTCTCCACCTTCAAAGTTTATTCTTAATGATGTTAACGCTGGATCTACAGATATTTCTTTTACTGTTATTGTTGCAGAAAGCGTTAAAGGCGCAATAATCACATCGCTATTATTTTCAATTCCTGTTAAAGCACGCATAAACGCTTCAAAAGGATCTTCTTCCAGGTTTGTTCTAGTTGAAGTTGTTCCTTGTGTCTTGCTCGCAGTAATAAGCCCAAATTCAGCGTTTAATACATCAATAGTATACCCTAAATCTTGAAAGGTTCCTATAGATGCTGCAATCAACTCCTTGCTGGTAAAATTAAACTCTTTAGTTTCGGTTGCTCGCTTTATGGCGGTTGTTCTATCTGGCATCATAGATGCACACCCGCTTATAAACAACACCAACGAAAGAGTTAGTATTAAATAACGCTTCATTTTAATTAATATCTAATGCTTTGATATTTGAAATTGGTAACAGCGCCATCAACATTAAACTTAACTACTAAGGTTAAATTCTTTGAAGACTTAGAAGACTTTGAACGTCCTCCGCCAAAAATTCCAAAGAAATTACCGCTTGATCCTGCGCCTGCACCAGAAATACTAGAAGACTCTGCTTCTTGTGAAATTTTATCATAAGTCCATGCTTCTCCACCATCTTTTGTACTTGTAACTAAATTTGGCGAACCTAATAATGAAACAACCTGAGAAGAGCTCATCCCTTTTTTTAGCTGAGATTGAACTTTACCTAATGTAAAGTCATTATCTTGAACAACTGCGGTAGGTGCTGGAACAGCACATGCATTAAACATTAAACTTGAAAAAATAATTAGCTGTAAATATTTCATATTAAACCCCTTATTTTTGTTATTATATTGATTTAACTCATTTTAAATAACATTGTTTCAAACTTAAAGAATGTATCTGAGGGATGTGCTAATTATTTTTGGTATGAATTTCTTCGGAATACAGACTCATCAATTGTTTATAAACTGAGCCAATATTACCATTTCCAATTTTTTTCCCATCAATAGATGTTACTGGAATTAAATCTCTATTAGCGGATGCAATAAATGCTTCATCTGCTTTTAAAATATCATCTACTAAAATAACATCTTCACTATGATTAATATTTTTTTCATTCATAATTCGCAGTAAATTTTTTCTAGTTATACTTCCTAATATTCTACCATCTGCTTTGGAAGTTTTTACTTCACCGTCAACCACAATAAAAAATGAAAAAGTAGTTCCTTCTAAAATCTCTTTATTGCTCGTATAAAGTACTTCATCAAAAGGTCCATTGTGAACTAACTCTCTATGTGCCTTCATTCCCCAATAATATGTATAAGGAGTTTTAACTTCCGCATCTTCTCTTTCAAACTCGTAAAATCCTAAAGCAATTCCGTTCTGGTACGATTCTAACGGATATTTTTTAATTGGGGATGTAACAATAAACAATTCAACCTCTTGGGTAGATACTAAGCCAGAAATATCATCTGGCGTTTTTCCTGCTAATATTATCATTATGTTGCATTCATTTTTTGAAAAATCATTTTTTTCAAGTGTTTGATAAACCAAATCTCTGATTTTGTCTTTTGAGAATGGCACATTCATTTCCATTGATGAAGCATTGCTTAATATTCTACTTAAATGATCTTCTAAAAATACTGGAGTACCATTATTTACTGTTTTAAAAAATGAGAAGACTTGGTATCCGCGTGTAATACTTAAATAATTACCTCTAACAGTTAGATTAACCTCACTTGAAGGAATAAATTTATCTCTTGAGAATGATATTAGGCTCATTATTTTATGAATGTGATTTAGCTTTTTTTGTTCCAATTATAATAACAATCTAATTTATTTAAAATATCCCGCAATATGACTTATATTTTAAAATATGCGATTATTCTATTTTATACTGATTTTTTTAATATCCTGTAATCAGGAGACCGTTGAAGATCAGACTGAAGCTCTTTCATTTTCAAGTGATATACATATCGATGATGAATTTTATTTTGAAAAAGGTATTTACCAAGTAACAGATAATGTTTATGTAGCAATTGGGTATGGATTAGCCAATTCTATTTTAATCGCTGGAAATTCTGGTAATATTATTATTGACACTACAGAAGACCCTCAGCTTGCCTCAGAAATTAATGCTGAATTTAAGAAAATATCTAATCTTCCAAATGAAGCAATCATATACACCCATTCTCATGTAGATCATTGGAGAGGTGCACCTGGATTTATGGAAGAAAATACGAAGGTATATGCTCATAAAACGTTTGAAAGAGGATTTTTTAAGTCCAACAATTTATTACGACCTATTTTAACGGAAAGAGGTATGAAGCAGTTTGGACACTTTTTACCAGATAGTTTAAAAAGAGGTCATGGGTTAGGCTTTACTTTAAAATTTGATTTTGAACAACCGCCAGTTATCTATCCAACTAATTTTTTTGACACTCAAACTTCAAAACTTATAGTTGGGGGAATTGAGCTGGAAATTCAACACACGCCCGGCGAAACCGATGATCAAATTATTATTTATTATGCAGAGAAAGAAGTAGTTATAAGCGGCGACAATTATTATATGCGTTTTCCCAACCTATACACGATTAGAGGAACGTCATATAGAGACACGTATAGCTGGTTTAAATCTGTAGATACTATGCGCTCTTACAAGCCAAAATTTCTTGTTAGCTGTCATGGACCCTTCCTTTCTGGAAAAGAAACAATTGAGAAAAGGCTAGCAATTTATAGGGATGCAATTCAGTACATACATGATTATGCTATTAGAGGAGCCAACTTAGGCAAAACCCCTGATGAGCTAGTTGAAGATTTTGAATATCCATCTTTTTTTAAAGAGAACTATGATTTGCAAGAGAAATATGGAAAAGTATCCTGGAGCATAAGAAATGTATATAATGGATATTTAGGATTCTTTGACGGAAGAGCTGTAAACCTTGAACCCCTTTCAAACAAAGAGCGTTCTAAGCGTATTCTTAAGCTTATAGGTAATCAAAAAGCTTTAATTGAACACATTAATAACGCTTTATTTGAAAAAGACTATCAATGGGCAGCAGAATTAAGTGATATTGGTCTATCTAATTTTCCTAGTGATAAAACATTAAAACTCTTATTTAGCAAGTCATTGGAATATCTATCTGTAAATGAAATTAACCCAATTGCTAGAAACTATTATCTTTCAGAGGCTTATGAACTGTCAGATAAAATTTTACCTAATCTAGAATATGCTGTTTCAGCAGAACAAGCAAAGAATATTCCTTTGCATTCTTTTTTTGATGCAATGGGCCCTAGGTTAATTCCAGAAAAAGCAAAAGATAAGTTTCTAAAAATTGGTTTTGACATTTCAGACACTAATGAAAAATTCAGTGTAGTAATTCGTAATCAAATTGCAGAGATATCTCACAGTTATGATAACAGCTATGATGCAATAGTTACAGTTGATTCTATGACTTGGAAAGGAATATTATTAAAAACAGAAAGCTCAGCCAAAGCTTTTGCTTTGGGCAAAATTAAAATTGAAGGAAGCTATACTAAGTTCTTACAGTTCTCTTCTCTTTTTTATAACGATTAATAATCTATTAAAGTAATTACTTCACCAAACTTTTCAGCAAGTTTTTTTGATCCACCTAATTTTGGTAAATCTATTAAAGCTATTATGTGCACCTCAGATGCACCTAGTTCTTGACAAAGCTCAGCGGTTGCCATCGCAGTACCACCTGTAGCAATTAAATCATCTACTACCAACACTTTATCTCCTTTTGAAATAGCATCTTCATGGATATGGACAGTATTTGAACCATATTCCAGCGTAAAGTGCTTTTCAGCAGCTTTTCTTGGAAGCTTTCCTGGCTTTCTAGCTAAAACATAAGATTTTGATAAAGCATATGCAATTGATCCAGACCAGAAAAATCCTCTAGATTCCACTCCGACTACTCTATTAAAATCTAAATCCTTCACCTTATCTATCATAATATCTACAGTAGATTTAAATGCATCTGGATTCTCTAAAAGTGTGGTGATATCTTTAAAAACGATTCCTTTGATTGGATAATCTTTAACGATTGTTATTGTTTCTTTTATTTGTGTTATATTCATTTTTATTGCGCGCATCTTACTTAAAAGAATTGACTAATCATACAAAAAAATAGTACTAATATTTACTATATTTTATAAATTACAATAATCTATATATTTTGAATCCCAGGTCTTATATATGGATAATTCGCTAAAAAACAGAAATGATTTTTTGAGAAAGACTTCATCAATATATGAAGCATTATCTCTAAATATGCCGTCAACTGAACATGAAAATGCACGCAAGTTTTTTTTACAATCTACCACTACGCGCATTGCAACATGTTACATTATGAAAAATTTTTTTGAATATAAACTAATTACTGCATCAGATGTCTACAGTGAGTTAAGTCCTCTTCATGGTTCAAAATCCAGTATTGTGAACTTTATTTCTAAAGGGGTCAAAAATGACTATTTTTACTTTTATAAACATGTTGATGATAACCGAAAAAAATATTTATTAGCAACAGAAAAGTTTACAAAAATTTGGTGTGCATTTTTGTCAAGATCAGAAGGTGTTCCTATTGATAAAAAAATCAATTGGAAACAGATAACTTCTCCACCTGATTTTTCATAGTATCTTTTGTTTAAACTTTCTTAAGCTTGAATATTATGCTTTTCGCATAAACCAGTTAGAAAACCCCATAGTACTTTAACTGTAGACATACCTGCTTGCTCTGCTACTAGTTTTTCTTGATCTGATAATTTATTCATTAATTCAGCGCTTTGTTCTCTATGTTCCACGTCAGCATCTTTGTGAACAACAAAATACTCTAACCCTTCATCTGTTGAAACATTATAATGTTCTTTTAGACCCTTGATTTTTGTATCTGCAATTTCAGGAACCTGTCTTTCATAGGCATACAATGCCCCTAATCCTTCAGCATATGACGATCTAGAAAGCCTAAAGAAATTATCAATCATTTCCTTAGTAAAAGCTTCTTGCTTAACAGTTTCAACTGTATTGGTGTCCGCTCCAACTGCCAAAGCAAACTGCTTCCATAGCATTGGATGGTCTTTTTGAAAATCTTCTTCATCGCTTAAATTATCCAGAAGGATTTTACGATTTTCAATGTCTTCACATATTGAATGCGTGGCACTGATATAACGAGGAAATGCTTTAATATGTTGATAATATTGCTCCGCGTAATCTAGCAATATTTCTTGATTTAACTCTCCATTATTCCATGCAATATAAAATGGATGTTTTAATAAATGAAACTCGTCTAATTGTTTGTTTAGTTTTTCTAGATACATTTTTATCTCCTTGATTGTTAGCTATAATAATATTAGTAATTATTTAATAATCATACAATAAATAGTATGAAAGATTCCAGTGATTCCAAAATTCTTCAGTAGTGGGTTGAGCATTAGGTATCGAATAAGAAAAAATATGTTTCCCTTTATTCAATTCCCCAAGCTCTATCATTTCAGGAGCAACAGCAGAACCGGGACACCAATTACTTCTTGAATAATCGGAAGATGCGATTCTTTCCTTAATAATTTCTCCCTTAAAAGTTGTTTCTTCATACCAAACACCAGATGATGGATTAAAGCTTCTAAATGAAGCACAGTCATCTCTCCATGCTGGAAATGTGCGTAAAATCTCGTCGTTTACCGTAATCACATTATCTCGCTGGTTGAATTCATCACCATTACTATGAGCTCCATGTCCAGTAATGGTAAAAAATAGTTTAGCATTTTTTACATCTTTTTTTAGCTCAAAATTCACAATGAGATCCTGAGTTGAAAAATCAAATTCTCCATTATGCTTATTACTGTATTTATGAGTATTTGCTAACACGTGGATTTGTTGTTTTGTTTTTTTATCTAAGAGGAATGGGCTCTCATTCATTGTTAAGCTTACGTCTAATTCAAACCCATCTTTATGCCATGTATCAATCCATGCACCAATCCAAACCTGACCAGTTAAAACGGAACTTAGATGAGAAATATCCTCGCTCCATCGAATTTCCTTCTTCCAACTTGGAATATATACAGGTTTATATTCATCTAATTTATCACTAATACTAAAATGACCAACACCAAATGGAGTAACAAACCTTAAAAGTTCTAACGATTTTGTATTGATAGAATCTGGATGTGTATTAAGCAAAAAAAGAGATCCTGATTTATCCCAAGGATCTCCAATAGATACCAATCTGGCTTCAATTGTAGCTGTGATATTACGATTAAAATTTGGAAGAGCTATTTTCTTAAAAACCAGTCTTCCATTATCTCTAATCAAAATTTCAGAGTCGTAGTAAGTTTTATTTTGATCAAAATGAATTTTTTGATTATCAAAAATTTTTACAGTAGATGTTTTTTGATTTAGCTCACTACAACCTTGAAGAAAAAGAAGAAAACAAAGAGCTAAATATTTTCTGAATATATCTTTCACTTTTTTAAAAATTTTTTATCTAATCTGTTTTCTTGATTAATCGTCAATAAATCAAGACATGTATTACTATTTTTGATTGGCTACCAAAATATTATAACAATAAAAAATAAATAATGCATCCTTTTTGATATCAGTATCCTGTTATGTTAGTTTCAGGAAAAGAGTTTATCATTAGATTAATTTTTTCAAAAAGCTCACCTACACCAAGACTTGACCATATAAAAAAAGCAGCTAGAGTGAGCAGTATATAAACAAAAGCTTTTTGATTTTTTTTATAGACAAAAAATAATAGTGGAGTAAAAAAAATCACTGAAAAGGATAGTATTGTTAAACCAAAATACGGATCATTCCCCCAGAAAAGATTAACAAAACCA
>Ga0222717_10004116_pt1 | contig 10773 bp, 9 predicted proteins | sample C33_18DmetaG_FD_165053 | JGI IMG/M metagenome (GOLD analysis project Ga0222717, IMG submission 165053) | Estuarine water microbial communities from San Francisco Bay, California, United States - C33_18D | ecosystem: Environmental > Aquatic > Marine > Unclassified | place: USA: California...
GGCCAACATTCGGTACAGTTCCCATTGTGGTAGGGTCGAAAGCTCCGTGTTTCTTACAAAAATTAATAGTAGCCCTATAGACACCTGCATAACTACTATCTGGGATTATCGCTTTGGTATCTTTTAAGTTTCCAGTAGCATCCCACATTTTTCCTGAAGTACGAATCATAGCAGGCATTGATGCATCAATAATAATGTCACTTGGAACGTGAAGATTGGTAATTCCTTTGTCTGAATTTACCATGGCTACTTCTGGTCCATTTTTGAATATAGTCTCAATGTCAGCGACTATTTCTTCTTTTTTAGAATTAGTAAGTTTATTCAAATTAGTTATTAAATCTCCAAAACCATTATTAACATCAACACCAATTTCTTTAAACGTCTTTCCATGTTTATTAAATAAATCACTAAAGTAAACACGTACAACATGTCCAAAGATAATTGGATCACTTACTTTCATCATGGTAGCTTTCATATGTAATGAAAATAAAAGATCTTGATCTTTGCAGTCTTTAATTTGTTCTTTTAAAAAGGAAAGCAGTTCTTTTTTACTTAATATTGAAGCATCTATGATCTCACCTTCTAATAAATGTAAACAATCTTTTAGAGTCGATTTTATACCATTTACATCTGTATGAATAATAGAAACAGTATGATTTTTATGTAAGGTTAATGATTTTTCATTGTGTTTAAAATCACCTTGAGTCATTGTTGCTACGTGAGTTTTTGAATCTTTATTCCAAACACCCATAGTATGAGGATTGTTTTTGGCATAGTTTTTAACAGCTTTTGGAGCCCTACGGTCACTGTTTCCTTCTCTTAATACTGGATTTACAGCAGATCCTTTAATCTTATTATATCTAGCTTTGATCTCGATTTCTTTGTCATTATTAGGATTACTCGGATAATTTGGTATGTTAAATCCTTTCGATTGCAATTCCTTTATGGCTGCAATTAATTGTGGAACAGAGGCGCTAATATTAGGTAATTTGATAATGTTAGCTTCAGGTTTTTGAGCTAAATCACCCAAATATTTTAGGTCATCTGCTATTCTTTGATCTTCATTTAGATATTCAGGAAATACTGATAAAATTCTACCTGCTAGTGAAATATCTTTTGTTTCAATATTGATATTTGATGAAGCCGTGAATGCCTTTGCTATTGGTAGAAAAGAATAAGTTGCTAATGCAGGTGCTTCATCTGTTTTAGTGTAAATTATAGTTGCCATTTTTGACATAAGAAATAGAGTTTTATTCTGTAAATAAAACGAAAAGAGTCCGTTTTTTCCTCCTGTAAAGATACAAATTTGAACAGGCTTATAAAAGTGGAAAGCTTCTATAATTTAATAGAGTTATTTAAAACAAGAAAAGCCATACCATTGTATTTCTACTTTGATATGGCTTCTTGTGAAACAGATTGTTACCGACTAATCTTTACGATTTAAAGCAAGTTTATTATAGCCCTGCAGTCGTAAAATGTTTCAATTAAGTCTCCTAATCGATAATTTCTCAGCCTAAACTAGATAATATCAAAAAATTCGACTCCTTTTTTAATCAATACATCCACCTTCAATTAAGATTGTCAATGTACTAAGCTTATAAAAATCTCTTGTGTCCATAACTGTTGGTTATCTACATACTTGAATCAATTAGCCGAAGCTAATTTTTTAAGTTTTATCCTCTAGGTAAACCTTTGGATTTATTGCAGACCATTTAGTATTTCGTTTCTTGATTAGGGTTCTTTTGAAATGTATCAAAAGTCGAAATCTTTTTAAGTCAAGCTTAAACCGAAATTAATATCTCAAAAATTTAAGATGTCTCTTAATTTTTTTAGACTAATTTTTATTTGATTTCTCGAATAAAAATTAGAAAGTCACTTCAATTAAATTAAAAACTTATATTACCTCACGATGAAATAGTTTTAATTTATTTGGATTAAAAAATGTTTAAAGAACGTTGCTTTAATAAAAACGATTGTTATTGTTGCTTCGTTTTGTTAAACCAAATATAAAACAGAAATCAATAAAAACAAGTGTCGTATCTATTTAGATATTAACTTGATACGAACCAAGGTTATTAACTTTTGTTAATAAAAAAAGCGACTCCAACGGAGTCGCTTTTCATTATTATAAATGTAAGTGTTACATTCTTTTTTCTTTAATTCTCGCTTTTTTACCAGTAAGACCTCTAAAGTAATAAATACGTTTTCTACGAACATCACCTTTTTTGTTGATTTCAATTTTTTGTAAAGCTGGCAAATTGATAGGAAATATACGCTCAACTCCAACGGTACCTGACATTTTCCTGATCGTAAATGTTTGTGATGTACCTGTTCCCTTAACCTGTATTACTACTCCTCTAAAGAACTGAGTTCTTGTTTTTTCTCCTTCACGGATTTCATAATATACCGTAATGGTATCACCTGCTCCAAATGTTGGAAATTCTTTTTTTGCTATAAATTCGTCTTGAACAAATTTTACTAACTCTTCCATTTTAATTTTTGTTAAAGTAACATTTAAAACAACATTCACGATTTTCGCCAGAGGTTGGAATAAATTTGAATCTATAATAATATATAGACGGCTGCAAAAATAATCATTTTTATTTAAACTGCAATGATTAAAGTATTTTATGTATTACTTCTAATAGATAGTTAATCAGTATATTAAATATTTGGGAATATTTTACTGAATTTTTTTGGAAGTGGGATGGCTATTTTAACTTTATTATTTGTAAATGGATGAATAAAACTGATATTTGAAGACTGTAAATAAAGTCCGTTACCCTTACTAATTAGGCCTTTTTTTCCGTATTTTAAATCCCCTAGAATTGGGTTTCCAATCGTTGACATATGAATTCTTAACTGGTGAGTCCTTCCAGTATAGGGAATTAGTTCTATTAAATTTAAAAAACCATATTTTCTAGAAGGGATACTTAATATATTTTTAAATTTAGATTTAGACGGTTTCTCATTTATAGGACATTCAATAATTCCATGTTTTTTTTGACTGCCTATAGTAATTGCTTTATATTTTTTTTTAATTTTTTGTTTTTCAAACATTTTATTTAAAAAAATAACAGCTTGACTTGTCTTTCCTATTAATATAGCGCCACTTGTAGGGTAATCTAATCGATGAATTGGCTCTGGGTAAAATAAAGCATCTTTCTGTTTACTTTTTGTTAAACTTGTAGTTAAGGCATTTTCCAAAGTATATTTTTTATTTCCACTAACCAATATACCAGCAGGCTTATTAATTATTGCCAAATAATCATCTTCATAAATAATTGGTAATAAAATTTTGACAGACGGTCTTTTTTTTGGTTTTTTTGGTTGGTATAATTCTAATAATTCACCACCATTAATATAATCTGCAGTATAACCTCTTTCACCATTTATAATCACATACCCTTTTTTTATAGCTTTTTTAATTCCTTTTTTTGAAAAGATGAAATTAAATTTACCAGGAGTATAATCTGAAAGGCGAAATCTATTATCTAATATAGGAACTTGATGCGATTCTATTTTTATTAATTCTGAATCCATGTGTTACTCTAATAAATCTGGTCTTCTTTGTTCGGTTCTTTTAACGGCATCATCTTCTCGCCATTCTTCAATCTTTTTTAAATGCCCACTTAGTAATATTTCTGGCACTTTCCAACCCTTGTATTCTGCTGGTCGAGTATAAACCGAGGGAGCTAATAAACCGTCTTGAAAAGAATCTGTTAATGCGCTGGTTTCATTACCTAAAACTCCAGGAATTAAACGAATAACTGAATCACAAACAATAGCGGCTGCTAATTCACCTCCGCTTAATACATAATCACCAACCGAAATCTCCATAGTTATATAGTGGTCACGAACTCTTTGATCAACTCCTTTATAATGACCACATAATATGATAATATTCTTTTTTAAAGAGAGCGAGTTTGCAGTTCCTTGGTTAAAAGTGTTTCCGTCTGGAGTCATATAAATGACTTCATCATAATCTCTTTCAGACTTTAATTTTGAAATACATTTATCTATAGGTTCAATCATCATAACCATACCCGCACCGCCTCCAAATTGATAATCGTCAATTTGATTATAAGAATTGCTTGAAAAATCTCTAATATTATGAAAATGGACAGATACCAAATCCTTTTCGATAGCTCTTTTTAATATGGAGGCTTCAAATGGACTTTTAAGTAATTCAGGCAATGCGGTTATGATATCAATTCTCATTTGAAGAAATTTTATTCAAAATACAAAAATACATTTAAATGATTTAAATTAAGCTTCCCAAGTGTAATGAAATACATCGGTGTCTTTTTTCCAGCCTAATCATTCAATATATAGTTGCTGATATAATTTTTGTAAGGTAATTTACCTATTTATAGCATAAAAAAACTCGATAAATTTATCGAGTTTTTTTTAAATGGGTGTTATTAATTAATAATATGTAAAACGTCTTACTTGTGCGATGTATTTTGCTAATCGAATTACTTGATGGCTATAACCATATTCATTATCGTACCAAACATATAAAACAACACTTTTACCATTTTTAGCAACAATAGAAGCATTACTATCGTATATAGACGGAGCAGAAGTGCCTACAATATCACTAGACACTAATTCATTATTTATTGAATATTGAATCTGTTCCACTAAATTGCCTTGCATTGCATATTTTTTAATTATTGCATTTAATTTTTCCTTAGTTGTTTCTTTACTCAATTCTAAATTTAAAATTGCTAAGGATCCGTTAGGTACAGGAACACGAATAGCATTTGATGTTAGTTTTCCTTCAAAAGTAGGTAATGCTTTTGAAACTGCTTTACCGGCACCAGTTTCAGTAATAACCATATTTAACGCAGCAGCACGTCCTCTTCTATATTTACTATGCATGTTGTCTACCAAGTTTTGATCATTAGTATATGCATGAATAGTTTCTAAGTGACCGTGGTCCACTCCAAAAGTTTCTTCAACAGCTTTTAAAATTGGTGTAATAGCATTGGTAGTACATGATGCTGCGGAAAAAATATCTACTATATTTGGATCATGATCCAAATGGTTAACACCGTGAACAATATTTGGAATACCTTTGCCTGGAGCCGTTAATAAGACTTTTGAAACCCCTTTACCTTTTAAGTGACGAGCTAAAGCAACATCATCTCTAAAAGCACCTGTATTATCTATGACCAAAGCATCATTGACTCCGTAAAGCGAATAATCAATATCTTCTGGAGCATTAGCAGAAATAATATAAACAGTTGTTCCATTTATGATTAACGCTTTATTCTTTTCATCAATTGAAACGGTTCCGTTAAAATCTCCATGAACAGAATCCATTTTTAATAAAGAAGCTCTTTTTTCTAAAACTGTAGCATCAACTTTTCCTCTTGTAACAATTGCTCTAAGTCTCATTTGTGATCCTTTACCAGCTTTGCTCATTAGCTCCCTTGCAAGAAGGCGACCAATGCGACCAAACCCATAAAGTACAACGTCCTTGGGTATTAAGGTTTCAGATTCATAAGCTTTACTTAGCTTGTCCTTTACAAATGATAAGGCATTTTCATAATTCTGTTTTTCTAGAAAATATTCATAGGTTAATTTTCCGATATCTAATTTTGAAGGCGGTAAGTCTAAAGATTGAATTGCTTCAGCAATTTCAACAGTTTCAAAAATAGAAATAGGTTTTTCTACAAAGTCATTTGCATATTTGTGTAGATTTAAAATGTCACTTACACTGCGATCTATTAATTGATTTCTAAAAAGCACTAATTCAATCGAATTATCATACCAAAGGTTACTTGCTATTTTTATAAATTCAACAGTTGCTTTTCGGCGATCAGTTTGAAAAGACATTTCTTTTTCATAAACGTCAACAATACTCATAATTTTTTAAATTTTACAGTTAAAATATTTTGCAAAAATACTCCTTTTAAAGAGTTAAATAAAGGATAATAATAAAAATAAAAAAACCTCTGGAATGACTAATATTTAGGACTTTATTAAAAATTAAATGAAATATACTATCTAAATATAAACGAGTTAATTTTTCCTTTTTTATTTATATATGTCATTTTAACTGGAGCTCTCTTATTTCTTTTTTCCATAATAGACTTTGCATCTTCAATATTTTTTATTTTATTATCATTGAGTTTTATAATAATAGTACCTTCCAACCCATATTCTTTTAAGTTTTCATTTAAAGTACTACTGATTTTAACACCATATTCAAGTCCATATTTATCTAACTCTTTTGTATTTAAATTTTTAATTTCTAATCCTAAATAATCTAATTTATAGGTTTCTAATTTAATCAGCTTTACAGAAATATTTTTTTTATTACTATTTCTTAAAATTTCTAAATTTACAAGATCATTTGGATGTTTAGAACCGAGATATCCTGCTAAATCAGAAAATTTACTAACTTTTTGATCATCAATACCTATAATGATGTCTCCTTTTTCAACACCACTAATTTCAGCACCGCTGCCTTTTTCAATAGTATTTACATAAACTCCTTCAGTTTCGTTAATCCCCAATTCGTTTGCAAATCTTGTATTTAAATTTCCACCACCAATTCCTAAAATGACTCTTTGAACGTTACCATATTCAATAATATCTTCAATAATTTTTCTTGCATTATTAGATGGGACTGCAAAAGAATAACCTATATATGATCCTGTTTCAGAAGTGATAGCGGTATTTATCCCAACCAATTTTCCTTTTGAATTTACTAAAGCTCCTCCACTATTTCCTTTATTTACAGCTGCATCAGTTTGTATAAAAGATTGAAGATTTCCATCAAATTCATTTAAATCGCGCGCTTTAGCACTAACAATACCTGCTGTTACAGTAGATGTTAAATTAAATGGATTGCCAACAGCTAGTACCCATTCTCCAATATTTAAGTTATCGGAATCTCCAAATGGGATAAAAGCAAGTTCTTCTTTAGTATTAATTTTAATAAGTGCAATATCTGTATTGGCATCAGTTCCAATTAATTCTGCCACATATGTTTTGTTATTGTTCAAAGTTACTTCCAATTTTGAAGAATTCTCAATAACATGATTGTTTGTAACAATGTATCCATCTGCAGAAATAATTACACCACTACCAGTACCAATCCTTTCAGTAGGTTCTAAACCTTTAAAGAAGAATTTTTTTTCACTATTTAAAGTTTTTGAACTAATAGTGTTTTTAACATGTACAACTGCATGAACTGTTTTTTCTGCTGCTTCCGTAAAGTCTAAATTATTGGTAGTATTAACAGGATTTGAATTACTTGTTGTCATTAGTACAGGACTCTCTTGTTTAAAAGCTAGCTTCACATCTTTAGTTTCTATAAAATATTTATAGCCTGTTAGTGTGAATATGCCAGCAAATATGGCTACTATGATTAATTTGAAAGTTTGTTTCATGTGTAGTGATTTATTAATTAATGTCTGTAATCTCTATTATTAACAAGTAACTTGTAAATATATTTTCATAAATATTGATTTTAACTCGTATTTAACAGAGCGATAAGATTTTTATAAAGCATAGCTTTTAATATATTTGCTATTTATGAAGATGAATTTTTATAAATATCAAGGAACTGGAAACGACTTTGTAGTTATTGATAACAGAGATGGATTTTTCCCTAAAGATGATCATTCAATGATTGCAGAAATCTGTAATCGTAAATATGGAATAGGAGCCGATGGACTTTTGTTATTAGAAAATAACAGTAAAGTTGATTTCACCATGGTTTATTATAATGCTAATGGAAAATTGGGATCTATGTGTGGTAATGGAGGGAGATGCATTGTTCATTTTGCAAATTTTTTGAACATTATTAATGATAATATTGTTTTTGAAGCTATTGATGGTCTGCATGAAGCATCTATCCACAATGCAATAATATCACTTAAAATGAGTGATGTAGCTACTATTAAAGTCAATTCTAATTCGGTGTTTTTAAACACAGGCTCTCCGCATCATGTTGAAATGGTAGAAGATTTAAAGAATTATAATGTAGCAGAAAATGGATCCCTTATTAGAAACAAAACCTATGGGAAGGAAGGTTCTAACATTAATTTTGTAGAAAAAATTGGAACAAATTTATTTGCTGTTAGAACCTATGAGCGTGGAGTAGAAGCGGAGACACTTTCTTGTGGCACAGGAATTACAGCAGTCGCTATTGCATTGTATGAAACCAATAGGATTGATACCAAAAATGTTGAATTGCAAACCGAGGGTGGTAATTTGTTAGTGCATTTTAATAAATTAAATGGCATTTATTGTGATGTTTATCTAAAAGGACCAGCTAAACAAGTTTTTAAAGGAGAATGGAAATGGTAACTTTAAAAGGAAAGAATATATATTTAAGAGCCTTGGAACCGGAGGATTTAGAGTTTTTATATGAGTTAGAGAATAATGAGTTAGTTTGGGAAGTTAGTAATACTTCGACTCCATATTCAAAGTTTTTATTAAAACAGTATTTAGAAAATTCGTATAAAGATATATTTGAAGCTAAGCAATTGCGTTTGGTAATTTGTGTTTCAGATTCGGATATGCCAATTGGTTGTGTTGATTTATTTGATTTTTTGCCAAAGTACAAAAGAGTAGGAGTAGGTATTATTATTTCATCTAAAGAAGATTTACAAAAAGGATATGCTTCTGAGGCATTAAAAATGACTTGTAATTATGTGTTTACACATTTAAACTTACATCAAATATATGCTAATATAACTGAAGATAATCAACCGAGTATTTCTTTATTTGAAAATGCTAAATTTAAAAGAACAGGAATAAAATTAGATTGGATTTATTCTTTCGGAAAATTCAAAAACGAATTATTATATCAATTAGTCAATGAGTAATTTAAAGAAAACAATAGTAGCAACATTAATGTTGGGCTTGCTTATTATGGCTGGTTTTGCTTATTTTGTTTATACTAATATTTTTGTTCCAAATACTTCATTTGAAAATAAAAAGGCACATGTTTATATTTCTACAGGTGCAAATTTTAATGATGTTTTAGAGGAATTATCGCCTTTAATTAAAGATTTGGAATCGTTTAACACAGTTGCTGAAAAAAAAGGATATCCATCTAATATCAAGGCTGGACATTTTATTATTAATAAGGGAATGAACAATAATGAAATTGTAAATGCGATTCGGAACGGTAATGTTCCTGTAATTGTAAAATTTAACAATCAAGAACGAATAGAAAATTTAGCTGGAAGTCTTGCAAACCAATTAGATGCAGATAGCATATCCTTTTTAAAAGCAATGAGAAATGAACAATTTCTTAATAAATATGGTTTAACAAAAGAGACTGCGCTTTGTAACTTTATCCCAAATAGTTATGAGGTTTACTGGAATATTTCTCCTGAAAATTTTAATGATAAAATGCATGAGGAGTCTAACAAATTTTGGAACGATGATCGAATAAAAAAAACTAAAAACATTAATTTAACCAAAACACAAGTTATTAGTCTAGCTGCAATTGTTCAAAAAGAAACAGCAAAAATTGAAGAAAGAGCAAAAGTAGCTGGAGTTTATATAAACAGAATTAAAGTTGGAATGCTTTTACAAGCAGATCCTACTGTAATTTATTCCAAAAAGTTATTGGATAATAACTTTGACCAACAAATTAATCGAGTTTTGTATAAAGATCTAAAGTTAGATTCTCCCTACAATACTTATAAATATGCAGGAATTCCTCCTGGACCGATTGCGATGCCCGATATTTCGTCTATTGATGCAGTATTAAATTATGAACATCATAATTATTATTATTTTGTAGCAGATATCACAAATTTTGGATATCATAATTTTGCAAAAAATCTTGCGCAGCACAATAGAAACAAGAAAGAATACGTTCGTTGGATTTCTAAACAAAAAGTAGTTCGATAACATTTCGTTGCTGTTTTTTGAATTTATTTACTTTATCAATCCATTTTAATATCAAATTTATTATAAACTAAAGAAATTGTATATTTGCATTCCAAAAATAAAGTATGGAAACCTACTTTAAATTTTGACAGAATGAAAAGCAACTTATTTAAAATAACTTTATTACTAGTTGTTATACTTGGTATAGCATCCGGTTTCTCTTTTAAGAAAACAACTGGTTTGTCAAAATATCTTATTAATGATGTGGAGTTTTGTTATCAAGTGCCTAATAAAAACGAAGTTCATTTACTTCATCCCGAAAAACCATCTTATTATATTTTTTTAGGAAAGTCCTTTTTAGGTTTTAAAGAAGCTATTGGATTTAAAGAATCTAGAGGCGATTATTCTATTGTTAATATTTATGGTTATTTGGGTAAATATCAATTTGGAACAGGTACTCTTAAATTAATTGGCATTAAAGATACTAAAGAGTTTATCGGTAATTCTTATTTACAAGAACAAGCCTTTTCTGCAAATACTTCTAGAAACAAATGGATTTTAAGAAGGGATATTAAAAGATTCCAAGGTAGCTATATCGGAGGTATTAAAATTACAGAGTCTGGCATGTTAGCTGCTGCACATTTAGCAGGGCCAGGAAATGTAAAAAAATATTTAAGAAGTGGTGGAACCCTGCAGTTTAATGACGCATTTGGAACTTCCATTAAATATTATTTAAAAAAATTTTCCGGCTATGATACTTCTTTTATTGTAGCTAAAAAAAGAGCAAAAGCTTAAAACCTATTATTTTTGAATAATAAATATGGTCGGTCTTTTATGAAGATCTACTTTTGTTTTTTTCCAATTGTTAGCGCTTTGTGTCTTGATATACTCAGTTGTTAAGGT
>Ga0222717_10004120_pt1 | contig 10768 bp, 13 predicted proteins | sample C33_18DmetaG_FD_165053 | JGI IMG/M metagenome (GOLD analysis project Ga0222717, IMG submission 165053) | Estuarine water microbial communities from San Francisco Bay, California, United States - C33_18D | ecosystem: Environmental > Aquatic > Marine > Unclassified | place: USA: California...
CAGTTCATTTAGGAGCAGGTGTATGGGGAACTATTTCAGTTGGTTTGTTCAGTGATTTAGAAAAATTAGGAACAGGACTTACAAGGTTAGAGCAAATTGAAGTCCAGATTATAGGAATATTAGCAATTGGCGCTTTCGCATTTTTTGGCTCATATATAATTTTAAAAATTTTAAATTATTTTTATCCATTAAGAGTAACTCCTTTACAAGAAGAATTAGGATTAAATATTGCTGAACATAATGCTGTTTCAGTAGAGCATGACCTAATTTCAATTCTTGAAAAACAGTCTGAAAGTGGAGATTTATCAATTAGAGGACCCCAAGATCCTTTTACAGCAGGAGGGGTAATTGGACTTTACTACAATAGATTAATGAGCAAACTGGAGATTAGTGAAAATGAAAAAGAAAAATGGCGAAGCAGAATTTCCAATGAAGTAAATTTAGCAGCAAGAGTTCAAGAAAACTTTTTGCCAAAAAGAGATTTACAAAATTATCCAGTGCATGGAATTAATATTGCTTCAAGAGAAGTTTCAGGTGATTTTTTCAGTTTTTATCCACATAATGATAGTATCAATTTTATAATTGCAGATGTTGCTGGCAAGGGCGTTCATGCTGGAATGGTGATGGCAAAAGCCTCAACTTTATTTGAAGTGATGTCAAGAGATCAGGTGGATCCTGATGAAATGATGTTTCATATGAATAACGATTTATTTATCACTAAAACATCAGGTATGTTTGTGACCTGTGTTCTTGGAAAATATGACTTAATTACTCAAGAAGTTTCATGGGTCAATGGTGGACATCAACCAGCTATTATTAGAGACAACAATGGTGAATACCAAAATTTTGAGAGTGAAGCACCACCAATGGGAGTTATTCTTCAAAAAAATAAATCAATCTATAAAATTAACAAACAAGTTTTAAATGGAAAAAAATTCTATGTTTTTACAGATGGCTTGTCAGAAAGTTTAAATACTGAAGGACAAGAAATAGGTATTGAAGGTTCAATTAAAATAATTGAAGATAGTTATACCAAAGATTCAAAAAAACATTTATCAGATGTTAGTAAACAAATAATTAAAAATTCTAAATCTGGAAAATTAGATGATGATCTTACGTTAATTTCAATTGGATAAGAGAATATTCATATAAAATAAAAGAAAGATTGGGTTTTTTAGAACATTTTTAATGGAAGCTAAAATAAGCAAGACTTATTATTGGTATTCAAGGGTTGAGAATATTTCAATATTCATTTAAAATATTTATTATGCTTACTTATATTATTCCATTTATAATATTGATTTTAGTTGTGGTATTTATCCATGAATATGGTCACTATTATTTTGCAAGAAAATATGGGGTAGGGGTTACTGATTTTTCTATAGGATTTGGTAAAGAAATATTTGGTTGGAATGATAAATCAGGTACCAGGTGGAAGATCTGTTGGATCCCACTTGGAGGATACGTCAAGTTTTTTGGAGATAGAAATGTATTTTCACAAGCTGATCATGAAAAAATATTAAAACAATACAATAAAGAAGACCAAAAAAAGTTATTTGTTATAAAACCCTTATATCAAAGAGCTTTAATAGTATTTGGTGGGCCTTTAGCTAATTTCATATTAGCGATAGCAATATTCTTTTGTATTTATACTTTTGTAGGTAAAGATTTTACCCCAGCAATGATCACTAAAGTTCAAAAAGATAGTCCAGCTATGGTTGGTGGACTTCAAGATAATGATATTATTTTAGAAATTGATGGCAGTAAAGTTGAAAGCATTATGGATGTTGCAAAATTTATCACAACATCAACAGGGGACATAATCGATTTTAAAGTTGAACGATTGGATCAAGAATATTTAATAAAAGTTAAACCTAATATTGTCTTTAGTGAAGATAATCTAGGCAATATGATTAATAAAAGAATGGTCGGCATTCAACTTGGAGCAGTTAATAATGAAATTAACCATGTAAAATTAGGACCTGCTCAAGCAATAATTCATTCATTTAAAGAAGTGTATTTTGTTAGCGCTTCTTCTCTAAAATACATAGGAAGTATGATTAAAGGGAGTGGGGACACTTCTCAATTAGGAGGCCCTATTCGAATTGCAAAAATTACAGGACAAGTTGCTGAAATTGGTATCTTACCTTTTATCTCAATAATGGCTTATATTTCAATAAGCCTTGGTTTAATTAACTTATTTCCAATACCAATGTTGGATGGAGGACACTTAATGTTTTATGCATTTGAGAAGGTTTTAGGACGTCCTTTATCACAGAAAATGCAGGAAGGTTTTTTTCGAATCGGAATGTTTTTGTTGATATCATTGATGTTTTTTACAACCTTTAATGACCTAAAAGACCTAGGTTTATTCAATTAATTTAATATTTCTAGAAGTCTAAAAGATAAGTAAAATCAACACTTATTTATCTTTATACAAGATATTGTATCTAAAAAAAATTTAGACACTAAAAAAAAGCTTGATTTATCAACCTTTATAATAAATATGAATATTAACCAACATAACCGGAGCTAAAATGAACAAAAAACAATTAATTGCACAGCTTTCAGGCTCTCTAAATTTGAGTAAAGCCGATGCTGAAAGAACATTTGATACAATTACCAACACTATTTTAGATGCACTAAAAGGTGATGATTCAGTAAAAATTGCTGGATTTGGTACTTATAAAGTGGCTAAGAGAAAAGCTAGAGTTGGAAGAAACCCGAGAACAGGTGAGCAAATTCAAATCGCCGCTTCTCAAAAAGTAAAATTCTTACCAGCAAAAGCTTTAAAAGAAGTATTCAATAAATAATTATTTTTTTTAACAGCCCTAACGTCTTTAAAAAACGTTTAGGGCTGTTACTATATGCAAAAACTGCATACCCATTTTTCCTAATCAGCGTTAGTTTTTAAAATTAATAAAATTATAAGTCATCTCTACAACAGGAGGTCTTATGACTAAATTAATAAAGAGAATAACTGCACCATTACTAAGTTTAGTGTTTTTACTAAACATGAGTAGTGCAGGTATGGCAGAGACAACAGTGTCTGCTGAAGTGGGGTTTATTTTTAATACTCTATTATTTTTAATTTGTGGTTTCCTTGTCATGTTCATGGCGGCAGGTTTTGCAATGCTAGAATCTGGTATGGTAACTTCAAAAAGTGTTTCAGTAATTTGTGCAAAGAACATTGGGCTTTACGCAATTGCTGGAATTATGTTTTGGCTAGTTGGTTACAACTTAGCTTATGGTATTCCAGAAGGTGGATATATTGGAACATTCACACCATGGTCAGATGCAAGTGCAATTGATACTGGTTATGCAGATGGTTCTGATTGGTTTTTCCAAATGGTATTCTGTGCAACAACAGTTTCAATTTGCTCAGGTGCTATGGCAGAAAGAATCAAGTTATGGCCGTTCTTCTTATTTGCGGCTATTTTAGCTGGAGTAATTTATCCAATCGTAATGGGTTGGCAGTGGGGTGGAGGCTGGTTAGCTGAAATCGGTTTCTCTGACTTTGCTGGTTCAACTTTAGTTCACTCAACAGGTGGTGCAGCTGCATTAGCAGGTATTATTTTGTTAGGTGCTAGATCTGGAAGATTTGACAATAAAGGTCAACCAAAAGCGTTACAACCATTTGCGGCATCTTCTATTCCTTTAGTAACAATAGGTGTGTTTATCCTATGGTTAGGTTGGTTTGGATTTAATGGTGGATCTCAATTAGCATTAGGAACTTTTGATGATGCAGTTGCGATTTCAACAATTTTTATCAATACAAATCTTGCAGCTTGTGGTGGTGTATTAACAGCAGGTGTGATTACAAGATTAATGTTTGGTAAAACAGACGTAATTCAAATGTTAAATGGAGCAATTGGTGGCTTAGTAGCTATCACCGCAGAACCTTTAGCACCATCACCATTTGCAGCAATTTTAATTGGAGCAGTTGGTGGATTGATCGTAGTGTTTGGAACTAAATTATTATTTAATTTTAAATTAGATGATGTTGTAGGTGCAATACCAGCTCACTTATTTGCTGGAATTTGGGGTACACTTGCAGTTCCACTAACTAATACTGATGCAAATTTTAGTGCTCAGCTAATTGGTGTGCTTTCAATTAACATTTTTGTATTTGTGGTGTCTTACATCGTGTGGTCGATAATGAAGGGCTTATTTGGTATCAGATTAAGCAAAGAAGCTGAAACCAAAGGTACTGACGTTACTGAAACAGGTGTAATTGCTTACGCGATACGAGACTAATTGTATGCAATAAAGAGGCTCTTCGATCTCCATATCGTTATCTCATTGGAGAGCCTCTAAAACAGAATAACTATCTCTCTCTCTTATAGTTACAAAAGGCCCCTTTTTGGGGCCTTTTTTTTATACACATGTTCTATCGTCATAACTCTTTTGATTAATCAGCAATTCTTAAAATAAAAAACTTTAATAAAAGTACCATCATAACAAGGAGAGATAATGATTAATTTATTTAAAAATTTAACAATTAGTTCTGTAATCTTTTTCAGCATTACAGGTTTAGCCTCAGCAGAAACTACTATATCAGCTGAAGGACAATATATTTTTAACACTCTAGGTTTTTATTTAGGTGGTGTATTAGTTGCATTTATGGCTGCAGGATTTTGTATGCTTGAGTGCGGTTTAGTAACGACTAAAAGTGTATCAACAATTGCTGCAAAAAATATTGGTAAATTTGCTATAGCGTCAATTGTATTTTTTCTATGCGGTTATAATCTTGCATATGGAATACCTGAGGGTGGGTACATAGGAACATTCAAAATTTGGAGCGATGCTTCAGAAATTGGAACTGGTTATTCAGATTATTCTGACTGGTTTTATCAAGCAATGTTTGTTTGTGCGACGGTATCTATAGTATCTGGTGCTGTTGCAGAAAGAATTAAAATTTGGCCATTCTTTATTTTCTCAGCAATTATGGCTGCATTTATTTATCCAATCTCTATGGGTTGGCAGTGGGGTGGTGGTTGGTTAGCTACTGCTGGTTTTTCTGATTTTGCTGGATCTACTTTAGTTCATGCTTGCGGTGGTGCTGCAGCATTAGCAGGAGTAATAGTTTTAGGTGCAAGAGCTGGTAGATTTGGAAAAAAAGGAGAAACTAAATCTTTAGTTCCTTTTGCTGCTTCTAGTATTCCTTTAGTTACACTTGGAACATTTTTATTATGGTTTGGCTGGTTTGGTTTTAATGGTTTCAGTCAATTAGCAGTTGGAACTTTTGATGATGTTACAGCAATTAGTAAAATTGCAGTTAACACTCATTTAGCAGGTGCAGCTGGAACAGTAACTGCAGCGTTAGTTACTCGATTAATTGGTGGTAAAACAGATATCATTATGATGCTAAATGGTGCTTTAGCTGGTCTTGTTGCAATAACTGCTGAACCTTTAAACCCAAGTCCAATCCTTGCAATGGTAATTGGTTCTATCGGAGCCATCATAATGTACTTTGGAACTAAGTTTCTAGAGTCGAAACACATAGATGATGTAGTCGGTGCAATCCCAGTTCATATGTTTGCAGGTATTTTTGGAACAATGGTTGTTCCAATTTCAAATCCAGACACAACATTTGGAACACAGTTTACAGGTGTACTAGCAGTTTGTGTATTTAGTTTTGTACTTTCTTATATAGTTTTTAAAACGCTCAAAGAAACTATTGGCTTAAGAATTAGTGCTCAAGCAGAAAAACTTGGAACTGATGTTGCTGAAGTTGGTGTTAAAGCTTACGCGATCAGAGACTAAAAAATTATCTCTCTATAACGTTAAAGGTCCCTTAGAAATAAGGGGCCTTTTTTATTTTTGTGAAAGGTTTTTAAGGAATTCCAAGACTTCTTTTGCGTGATCCTTAACTTTAACGTTGTCCCAAATCTTTATAATTTTACCCTTTTTATCTATTAAAAAAGTAGTTCTAAGGACGCCCATAAATTCTCTGCCCATAAACTTTTTTTTACCCCAAACTTTATATTTCTTAAGAACTTTTAGCTCTTCATCAGCCAATAAATCAAATTTTATCTTATATTTATCCCTAAATTTATCGTGACTTTTTAAATTATCTTTAGAAACTCCATATACTTCACATTCTAATTTTTTAAATTTAGTAAGTAATTTATTAAAATCATTAGTTTCAATAGTGCATCCTGGGGTGTCGTCTTTTGGATAAAAGTAAATAACAATATATTTACCTATTGAATTTTTTATTGAGTAATCATCTTTTGAAGTTGATGGAAGTTTAAAATTTGGAGCTTTAGTGTTAATTTTTAACATAATTGTCTAGCAATATAATGTTTTTGATATAATTTAAAATAAAAATTATGACTATAAAATCAATTCAAACTTTAGTTTCAGAAGCGATGCAAGAAATAAAAACAATTAATGCTAATGAAGCTTTAAAAATGGTTGAAGATAACAATTGCAATTTAATTGATATCAGAGATGCTCGTGAATTAGAAAGCACTGGTAAAGTAGAAAATTCAGTTCACATACCTCGAGGAATGTTAGAAATTTATTTGGATCCTAACAGTGCTTTGTTTCAACAAGGTGTTTTAGATCAAAATAAAGAAATGGTTTTATTTTGTGCGGGTGGTGTAAGATCTGCTTTAGCAGTTAAAGCTTTAAAAAATATGGGATATGAAAAAATATCACATATAGAAGGTGGTTTTGGCTCAATTAGTCAAAGCAAATTTAAAATAGTTTAATTTAATTCTTCAAGAGCATATTCAAGACGATCTTGTCCCCAAAAAATTTTATTATTAACAATAAACGTCGGTGCGCCGAATACTTCTTTTTTAAAAGCATCACTAGTTAATTCTTTTAATTCATCTTTTGTTGATTGTTGTTTAATTTTCTCAAAAAAGATTTTACTATCTATTTCTATGTTTTCTAACAATTTTAAAAATTCTTTTTCAGATGATAAATTTAAATTATCTTTCCAATAAGCATCAAAAAAAACATTTAAGTATTTATCTTTTTGATTATCATTAACTGATAAATAGCCACGCATTATTGAAAGAGAATTAATTGGAAATTTTGAATTCCATATAAAAGAAATATCATTTTTCTTTGAAACTAATTCACAATCATTTTGCATATTTTTCATCTTATATTTATTAAATGCAGGAGCGCTTATTTCTGCTAGATTATGAAGTCCGCCTAATAAAATAGGTTTGTAATTAAAAATAACCTTTTTATTTTCTTTAATTTTTTGTATTTTTTTGTGAGCTATGTAAGAATAAGGGCTTATTATATCAAAATAAAAATCAACATAACTACTCATATAAATTCATTCTTTTTGCGTAGAAAATTCTAATAATCCAATAAAAAAATAAACCAATTGGCCCAATTAAATAAGTAACGATCAAAGGGATTGCTACCAAGATTTTATGTATGTAAAATTTTTGAGAGTCTTTAACGATCCACCCACCTATAAATAAATTGATTGCAATAAAATGAGTCCAAAAAAGCATCAAATATAAATGATCCTCAAACAATATAGAAAGTTCATCTAACCCTAGATATAACGTAAAATTACCAACAAAATCGTAACCAAGTAAATAAGATTTATATAAAACAAAAATATAAGCACCACTTAAAATAAATATTGGAAATATTGAGGCTACAAAAATTCTAGCTAAATGAGCCTGTGGAAAAAAAATTAGTATAAACCAAAAAGGTAATACACCTATATTGATCCACATATAAAGTGTCTCAATAGTAAAATAAGTATAAATTTGTTCGATCATTTATATATATTATATAAAATCTACCCATGATTCCTATAAGAAATAGAAAAAAAACACTCCAAGTAACAGTGGAAGAGATGAGAAACTTTGCATTTGCTTATGTTGAAAAATACGCACCTTCAAAACAACAGTTAAAAACTTATTTACTTAAAAAATATATGAAACTCTCTTCTTCTGATGTTAGAAAAAAAGACGTCAATAAATTGATTGATATTGTTTTATCAGATCTAGAAAAAAATAAATTTATAAATGATCAATTTTATTCTGAAAGCAAAGCAAAAAGTATGATCCAAAGAGGAAATTCTATTAATAAAATCAGAAATTATTTAATAGGAAAAGGAATTCATGGTGAATTTATAAAAGATACTGTTGATAAGATCAAAGAAGATAACTCTGACCAAGATTTTTTCTCTGCTATAAAAATTTGTAAGAAAAAAAGAATAGGGCCAGCAAGAGCTGAAGATAATAGAACATTATTTTATAAGAAAGATATATCTTTATTAGCACGAAACGGATTTGATTTTGAAACCTCAAGAAAAGTAATGGATATAGAAAAAGATGAATACCTCAAAATAATCAATCTACTTTAGTTTTTTTATCTTTTTCGTCTTCAACTAAATTATTAATTTTTTGTCTTACATAGTTTTTAACAAATACAAAAACTAATAAGCCAAAAATTGAAACGGAAACTATTATAATAAGTATAATTCTTAACTGCTCATCCATTATAATATATTTTTACTCTTTAAAATTAAGCTTGGGTTTTTTAAATCTTTTTTCCCATAAAGTATTTCATCTCCATTAAAATCAGTAACAGTACCACCCGAATGTATTAATATTGCATGACCTGCTGCTATATCCCATTCATAAGCTCTTGGTTCAGCAACATAGCCATCATATTCACTTGCTGCAACCACACAAAACTTAAGTGAACTTTTCATTCTCACATTTTCAACCACACCAATATCTTGATAGATTTTTTGAATTTCAGGTTTAATTTTATTTGAGTAAGAAATAAATTTAATTGGTCTAGTAACAGTATCCTTTTCATTTAGTTTTGTTGTTTTTCCGTCACTTAATTCATAAGCATCACCTTCACCATAAGAATAAAACATTCTTTTTTTTGCAGGAGCATAAATTAATCCTGCAGCAGGTTTATTGTTAATAATTAATCCAGCGTTAATTGTGAACTCTTCTAAGTTATTAATATAATCGTATGTTCCATCTATAGGATCAACCAACCAAAAATCTTTTAATTTAGTATTATCTTTATTGTCAGATGTTTCTTCTGATATAATTGGTATATTTGGTGTAATTTCAGATATTTTTTTTGTTATAAACTTATTAACTTCAAGATCACCATTACTCACAGGTGTGTTGTCAGATTTAATTTCTTTTTTTAATCCTTTTTCTCTTAGAGAAATTGATAGGTCTCCAGCTTTTAAAAAAGGATCAATTAATTTTTCTACTATTATTTTAATATTCATTTCAAATTTATTTAATTCGTTTTAATTCAACATTTTTAGCATGAATTACTTTTTTCCCAGCATTTTCAAAATTAACTGTTACTTTGTCATTGATTATGGATTGAACCTGTCCAATACCCCAGTCTTTATTGTTTGGATTAGTGACTTTGTCACCTGGTTCGTAATCTAAAATCATTTAATTTAACTTATATTGTAAATAAGTATAAATACCACCTTATGAATAAAGAATTAAACTCTATTGGAATTAATAAAAAACCCGAGGATACTACAGTAGTAGTAGCCATGTCTGGTGGAGTAGACTCTTCAACTGTAGCCGGGATTATGAAAAATGAAGGTTATAAAGTTATAGGAATAACTTTAAAACTTTATGATGATGGAAAAGAAGTAGCTAAATCTAAACAGTGTTGTTCTGGACAAGACATCATGGATGCAAAACGTGTTGCTCATAAACTAGGAATTGAGCATAAAATTTTATATTATCAAGATAAGTTTAAACAAGGTGTAATAGATAACTTTGTTGATAGTTATTTAAATGGGGAAACCCCAATACCATGTGTTCAATGTAACCAAACTGTAAAATTTAAAGATTTATTTGAAGTTTCTAAAGATCTCAAAGCTGATGCATTAGTAACGGGTCATTATGTAAAAAATATTACTGCAAATAACTCCAACAATATGTACAGAGCAATTGATGAAAATAGAGATCAAAGTTATTTTTTATTCAATACAACTCGTGAACAATTAGATTATTTAAGATTTCCGTTAGGGGGAATGTTGAAGAATAAAACAAGAGAAATTGCAAAAGAGTTAGATTTAAATGTTGCTGATAAACCAGATAGCCAAGACATTTGTTTTGTACCCAATGGAGATTATGCATCAGTGATTAGAAAATTTAGACCAGACTCTTTTCAAAAAGGAAATATTAAGAATTTGGAAGGTAAAGTAATCGGTGTTCATGATGGAATTATTAATTTTACAATTGGTCAAAGAAAAGGGATTAAAGTTTCAGATAAAGAGCCTTTGTATGTTCTAAAAATAAATTCAGAAAATAATGAAATAATAGTTGGGCCAAAAGAAAATCTTGGAAAAACAAACATATCCCTTAAAGATCTAAATTTATTAACTGACAAAAAAGATCTAGATAAAAATATTTTTGTAAAAGTGAGATCTACTGGAAATCTTCTTGAAGCAAAAGTTGAAGTAAAAGCTGATAATACAGCTCAAGTAAATTTACTTACTCCCGAAGATGGTATTTCACCAGGACAAGCATGCGTATTCTACAGCAAAGACCAATATGGCCATAAAGTTCTTGGGGGTGGGTGGATTAAAGAATAGAAGAATTATTTCTTCTTATTTTTTCTCTTAGCTCTTCTCTTTTTAGAGCCTTGTTTTCTTCTACCTCTATGTTTCTTCGGGTAACTCATTCAGTCCTATTTATTAATTTATTGACGTTTTTTACGGGATATAGCATTGTCTTCTTAACATATCAAATTTTATTATGAGCAATTCTTTTAAAAC
>Ga0222717_10004123_pt1 | contig 10766 bp, 10 predicted proteins | sample C33_18DmetaG_FD_165053 | JGI IMG/M metagenome (GOLD analysis project Ga0222717, IMG submission 165053) | Estuarine water microbial communities from San Francisco Bay, California, United States - C33_18D | ecosystem: Environmental > Aquatic > Marine > Unclassified | place: USA: California...
ACCAGATTTAGCAGGTAAAATGGTTATAGTTGGCGTAACAGCAGAGGGTATTGCAAACCCTGTACCAACGCCACGTGGAAACTTATATCCACAAGAGATACAAGCTCATATGCTACAGAACTTTATAAGTGGCAGTAACATAACAAGAAGCCAAACAGCCGCGTTCTACGAGCTTCTGACAGCCCTTCTGATAATGATTCTAGTAGCAATAGCAGTATATAGACTGCCTTTATTACTTACGGCGCCGGCGTCGTTGCTTATATTAAGCGGAATAGGGTATTATAGTGTATACTCCTATCAAACGCAATTAGTACTTTTAGATGCTACATTCCCTGTATTAGCAGGATTCCTAGTGTTTACACAGGCGGCATTTAATAATTTTTACAAGCAATACAAGTTACGTGAACTTATTAACAAACAATTTGAACATTATCTTGCACCAGCAATGGTTAAAAAGTTACAAAAAGACCCTGGCTTACTAAAGTTAGGTGGCGACACAAGAACAATGACATACTTGTTTTCAGACATTCGTGGATTTACTCCGATATCAGAACAATTTAAAACAGACCCAGAAGGACTTGGTCATCTTATTAACAGATATATGACTCCAATGACAGATTTAGTAATGGCAAAAGAAGGCACAGTGGACAAGTATATTGGTGACGCCTTAATGGCAATATGGAATGCTCCACTTGATGTAGAAAATCATGCTCAATTGGCAATAGAGACAGCACAGGAAATGGAAGTAGAACTAGCAAATCTTAATAAAGAACTTAAAGCAGATGGCTTAATGGAATTAGGTGTTGGTATAGGTATTAATACAGGTGATGCTGTAGTAGGTAATATGGGCAGTAACCAACGTTTTGATTATACAGTATTAGGTGATAGTGTAAACTTAGCGGCAAGACTAGAAGCACAAACAAAAGAGTATGGTGTGTTTTTTATGTTTACAGAGCATACATTAAAACAAATCACAATACCAGAAAATTTAGTAATGCTAGATAAAATTGCAGTTAAAGGACAAACAGCACCAGTAACAATTTATACCATACTAAATGATCACAAGTATGCAAGAGTTATAAACAGAATGGTAGACGCATATCAAAACAGAGAGTGGGCAACTTGCTCAAATCAAATAGAGATAATAAAAGATCATAAATGGAATGATACACTTGCAGAACTGTATGCAGAAAGAATTAAACAGCCTATGCCTATAGGTGATTGGGACGGAATAGAACGTAAAACATCAAAATAGTTATTCGTCTGGAGACCAATCTTTTATATTTCTAAAAAACAAATAATAATATTTAAAATCCTTTAATTGTTGTTTAGCATGAAAAAGTTCTAACGGAACTCCTCGCGAATTTTTTACTAATGGAAAATAGTATCTTGCTATGATCTTTTCTAGTTTTTTTACATCTTTTGCTAAAGCATCTAAAATAATATTATTGTATTCTTTATCTGTGATTAGATCAATTAACCAGTAGTGATAAGGATGTTCTGGATTATATCTTCTAGTAACTTCTCTTGCTTGATAGTACATAGCTCTTACAGGGTTCATGCCTGGCCTATACGAGTTCATTATTTCTTTAAATCTAAAACTATCGTGTTCGGTTGCCTTGTGTTTAACTACACTAGCATAATCTTTCTTTAATGCCTTTTTTAGCGACTCGATATTTTTGCCAATATTCTGGTGGTACTCTTTATATACTTTATCAAATATTTTCTGATATTTTTCAGGTAACTGTTCGTAGTAAGTGTTATGTATGTCTTCTATCTCTATAGCACCTTCAAGTAATGTATGTGGGATTGTAGTAGTACGTTGAAACTTATCTAGTTCAGTAGTTATCCGCAAAATAACAAAATCGACAATTTCGCCTTTGCTCATATTATATATTTATCAGGAATTTATTTCTAATATAGTATGTAGTTTTTCAGTGCCACCATTTTTAGTCAGTGTAATTTTAGCACCATTATGTAGTGGCTTAGGCCATTGCCCTATGTCTACCCAGGCATAGCCGGCACTCTCGCCATTAAGTTTAGGGGGTTGAAATTCGTGGTCTACAACGTATACAAAACTGTAATAGTAAAAGTTTTTATCTTTACTTTGATATACATCTATGGGATTTAATTTTTGAAGCTCTGGTATAAAACCAATCTCTTCATCTAACTCACGTTGAATACATTGGTAAGGAGTTTCTCCTTTTTCCATCATGCCTCCCCAAAAACCCCAAGTATGATTAAATCGTTTGTTACCCTCTCTGAGTTGTAACATACATCTACCGGTGTCCTTAGCAAGGAATACTACTCCTGCCGCGGTCGTTTTTTTCATTTTACAATACAAGCCTCCAATATCCTGGTTTGTACTCTCCTTCGTAACTACTTATCCACTGAGTACCAGTCCATTGATATTGTTTGGATGTAAATGTATTATGCATATAATGTGTATTGCCTGTTTGTGAACTAGCATCAAATGATACAACCCACTTACTGCCATTATATTCTATAATATCGTTTTCTGATGCATCAATATCCCAATTGGTATAACCTGATGCTGAAATTGTTTCTGTAATAAGATACCTTTGTCCATTTGCTGAAGCGGCCAATGTGCCGTCGCCTGGATAATTACCTCTAGGGTCTATGATTTTATCAACATCATTAATTGTATCTGTTGGTAAAGTATCTGTATCTAAATTAAAAATTAAGTTTGATGGTGTAGTAGTGTCTACTGAAATAGTACCAATAACTTCTCCTAAGAAATTATTAGTATCGTTACTAGTATTTAATTTAAGTAAACTAGTAGTTCTTATATCGCCTTGCATGTCTGTAATATCAGACCAAGGAACCTCAACACCTACTTCGTTAAGTAATACAGCAGAACCGCCACTTATTCTTACACTATAAAGTCCAGGTGTTACAACTACTTCTGCGGTGTCTTCTATATCACCAAAAAAGTCTGCATAATCTTCATCATAGCCTAAGTCTGATATACTGCTTACACTATGTATGTTTGCTATAATTCTTTGTATAATTGATTGTTTTTTAATCTTTGCTGGAGGACTAATCCAAATAGGTACACTAAATGTTAAAGTTGCAATATCTATAGAGTCTTCAGTACCAACTGGAACACTTCTATTACTCCATGCTATGTCTGTTAGTTCAACTTCAAATACACTAGTCCAATCTAATGGATTACTATTTGATTGTAACTGTATGCTAGGATTAAATAGTACAAATATTTGTTCTAATACTTGCAATTTAGTATCTGTATTATTTGACCATAAATCCATTTGTATAGTCATGTTATATGGTACTGGCATATACCTTTGTGTGGTATATAGATTTCCTTGATCAGTCTGGTATGTTCCAGATTCTGCATCAAAATCTCTTTCAGCAACCTGTGTTGTATCCACAAGGAAAGGTTCGTGCGTTCTATCTCTTGCTGGTTGTAAACTTTGGATTGTTACACTTATAAAAGGTGCACTATTAATTATATTCTCTGATCCGTTACGCAATATACTGGCAACCATTCTGTTTGCATCACCATATCTTGCTGGCACACGATTATATTTTACACCATTTTTTGTGTACTCTCGTGTTTGAAAATTTGAAAAGACACGGATAATTTGTAACAAATATCTTTTTATTTGTTCGTCATACCAGTAGTCTAAATTTTTACCTGCCATGTTAGTCTTCGTATCCTAGTTCGTCTATTTTATTATCTATATCTCTAATTGCTTCTTTAAAAACTTCTTCTAATTCGTATATTTCGCTTTCTAATTTATTCTTTGCTTCAAATACTTTTCTCTCTTGGTACTCGTCTATTTCTATACCATGCTTTTCTGCCAGTGTACTTATATTAGTTATTATATCAACATGCATATCTGCATATTTGATAGTTTTAGTAATACCTCTTGCATCATCTAATGCTCGTTCTAAATCGAATTTTTTATCTTCTAACTTATCAATTACTTTTTGATTTTCGTGTAATGTTTTAATTTCTGTAAATTTCATTTTAATTATCCGTTTTAGGTTTAACAAGTTTACTTAACCCTACTTTCTCATTTATTATTTCGCCATTGTCACCTGTAAAGGTTGAGTCATTGTTTATAAAGCCTTTTAATATTCTGTTTGCGGCACTCCATGATCCTGTCATATCTGAGCCAACATTTAACCAACGTGTTCCTGACTTTTTAAATAGTCTGTGTGGTGAGAAGTCTGTTCTTAGGAAAAAGTCTCCATCATTTGTGCTACTTGTGGGGAAAGTTGCTCCACTACCCACAATACTAGAACCGTTTACTGGATTACCATCTGAACCACCAAAGTCTAATCCTGGTGCTGGTTTATCTGGTACACTATCATCCATGTAAAGATGTCCAGTTTTTCTATATTGCGAATCAAACGGCACATCACGTTCTGCTTGTTCTAAAATAGCATCGCTAATTTTAATTTCATTAGCATAGGTACTTATTAAGTTTCTTAAATCACCTTCTTCCTCACCAGTGCCAAGTATATCTCTGTACTCTTGTGAATCTGTTATAGGTCCTAATTTAACTCTCCAAAGATGTGACCACCAACGTGGGTCGTATCCTTCTGCAGGCCTACTAGCATCTGTAACAACATAAAATCTGTTTATTGCTTCGTCACTACCTAGTAATAAGTCATCACGTAAATGTGGTAATTCCAAAACATCGCCTGGCATAAGTCTTCTGCCTATAGAATCTACCATGCTTTCAGTATGGAAGTTCATAAACAATGTATCGTTTGCTAAAAACATACCAAACTGTGTTAAATCAAATGAGTCATTGTCTCCTAAGTTGTATTGTCCACGTAATTCATAAATGTCTGGGCTATATTTTCTGTCTCTGTTTTCTAAAAATAAGAGATCTTGTATAAACACTTCACTGTTATCACTTGATCCACTGGAAGGTCTTGTTGGGTCATTACTGTTAGGTGTATCCTGGATACCCATATATTTGTGTATATGTACACCAGTTCCACCAGCATGTAAATGCTCACCCACAATTCTGTCAATGAAACTGTAATCATTTGTTTTGTTCGGATTCCATAAACTTAACTTTGGCATGCTACTATTTATCGGTTTTTAGATAACTGCAAGTAAGTTTTATTTTCCACAATGCTGAACGCATGTGATACAATAGCCAATTTCATCATCTAAATTGCCGTTCATACCGTCAGGCATTACTTTTGTGAAGTAATCAAGTGCCAGGATATCGTAAATGCTGTGGTCTTCAGTTACAATTAGTTGATCTTTATACTTTTCTATATATGGATTAAGTTGTTCATCACCCATTTGGTGTTTTCCAGCAATATAACAGCAAGGGTATATGATGCCACTGGAATCAATATAAATTTCCTGAGATGTGTTGGTGGCCTTACAATCAATATTTTGTTGTGTGCCTTTATACTGTTTGAAGTCTTCTCTGTCATAAACACCTGGTTTCCAATCGTTAATGTCGTATTCAGCAGTTGCGTCATGATCATCTAAAATCTTATCCTCACTAGTACCATGTGGCTTAATTGTATAATCTAATATAGAGATTGTTTCGTCTTTCTTTTTATATACAGGTATTGTTTTTATTTTACTTACTAAAGGATTTAGTTTGCGATCCATACCATGTTGCTCAGTGTTATCAGTACTGTCTACCATACCGCCAGTTTTGTGTGAAACAACAGAAAAGCCAAATGGTTCCCTTACATCTAAAAATATATTATTTCTTCTGCAAAATGCTTTTATGGTATCCAAATCCTTCATGTTATGAGCAAATTTATTAAACTCCCATTTAGAAGTTGCACCTGTTGATATATAAGCATTAAGATTAGCGAATAGTTTAGACCATTTTACATTTCTTCTGTATATATGATTAGTTTCTTCCCATCCATCTACACTCCATACAACTTGGCAGTTTTTATCTTTAAATCTATCACCTACTTTAGTCCAAAATTTTGTATTCCTTGCACCGCCATTAGTTCTGATATCTATTTCAGTATCAGGGTTACAGTCTAGAATATAGTCTAATATTTCAAATAGCTCTTGTGCTGATGCAGGATCTCCCTTCACACCACAAAAGTTCCAATGTTTTATATGGGAAAGGAAGTCTCTTCCTAGTAATTTAAAATATGATACACCTAATTCCTGGTTTTTAACAAAAGGCATTTCTTGCCCTCCGCCATCAGATCTAGGACATACAGGACATTCAGCATTACAACGATCTGTAACTTCTATATGTATATCATTTATGTGATGTGTGTACATGCAAATATTTATCGGTAATCAATTAGCACAGTACAAAATAAAAATAAATATAGGAAAGGAGAGTTGGCTGAGCGGCTTAAAGCACTTCCCTGCTAAGGAAGAGTACGGGTAACTGTACCGAGAGTTCGAATCTCTCACTCTCCGCCAGGATTTATATGACAAAAATTAATATAGTATATCAACATAATGGCTTTCAATTTGAAGATGAAGTAATAAGAAAGCATAACGAAATAGGGTGGCTAGGTAGAGAGCCATTGCCATTAGAAGTATTATGCCAGTTACAAGATACTAGGAATATAGATAGAAGTAAGTTTACTTTTAATGTAATACATAATTTTAGTGGTAATGTACCTGATGATGCTATAAATATTTTTCCTATAGACTTCCAGAGCTTTCCTATATCATATGAATCTGCAGGTGGTAAATTTACATTATCAGATTTTGGTAAACTTATAGATGAAAAGATAGCAGAATGTGTAAGTTATAAACTGCCTAATACTGTATTTTTAATTTATACAAGCACAGAGCCTTACTTTTTTGATGCTAATATGTATTTTGTAAAGTTATCTGCTCAGTACCCAGAAGTAAAATTTATATTAAGTGGTTCAGGGGAAACAGAAGACTACTTTGGTAATTTTAATAAGCATTTAGTTCACAGTAAAAATGTAAGCAAAATACATAAACTTTGGTATTTAGATAGGGTACATTATATTACAAGCATACTAAGTAAAAACACTCACGTAAATTTAAACCAAACAGAACCACCAGACGGTTTGGACGATTATAGAGATTGTAAAAACAGATTTTTGCTCACTATGAGGAACTGTAGAAGTCACAGACTTTTAATTTCCTATTATATAGAACAAATGGGAAGTAAGTTACAAGATGTTACATACTCCAGAAATTATTCTATGTCGCCTAGTTTTTTAGAAAAAATATATACTAATCCAGAAACAAAAGAAGAATTTCCTTATCATGTACATTTAATGACTACTGCCTTGCATGATTTATTACAAAAGGAAAAACTAACGGAAAAAGAGATAACAGGTATTACTAAAGTATTATACAGTAGACCACATATAATAGATTTAAATAACTTGAACGACAGAGGTGTGCCTGGTCCTTGGTTATACGATACAGGATACATAGCACTTATACCTGGCGGTGAGCCGTATGGTAATGGATATGTAGATGAAAAACAAATGTTCCCTATGTATTTTAAAAAGCCTTTTATTACTGTAGGATGTAAGGGACTGTATGAACAGTTAAGCAGATTAGATTTTAAAACCTTTGGTAAGTATTGGGATATAACATTTAATGCACAAGACACTTTAAAAGCAAGAGTGCAAGGATTTTTCAATACTATATCAGAAATAAGAAAGATGCCAGATGAAGAATTTCAAAAGTTTATTCCAACATTAGAAAATGATGTAAATCACAATTTTAAAAATATTACAACAGGTAAATTTAGACGTGTAAGTAATAATGATTTTTTCCAGGAGGTAGTAAATGCCTGCAGTTAGAGGAGCAAGACCTATTGTAAATTCTGAACTAACAGAGTTCCACAATAACTTAAAAATAGATACTAAACCTACAATAGAAGATTATTCTAATACATGGAGAGACTGGATAAACTACAGTAATACTAAAAGTTTATCAGGATTAGAGAAGTTTAAATATAGTGACTATACACAAGGCACTAGTCAAACATTTGATCAATTTATATTACGACACAGTAAGGATAGGCAAATAATTGTACTTGCTGGAGACTTTCAGTACCATGCATGTTTGGGTAAACATGTAGATTTTAAATATATAGATCATCCACATCATTTAGAGGAATGTTTAGACGGTATAGGCTTACATGCATTAATAATAAGTGCACCTTTTAGTGACTTTGGTTGTATACATCCTGACTTTGAGCATTTAATGAATGTATGTAAAGTACATGATATACCTGTGTGTTTAGATTTAGCATATTGGGGTATTAGTAAAAATGTTCATATCAATTTAGATGATCACCCTGCTATACAGGAAGTTACATGTAGTCTTAGTAAGCCGTTCTATACATTAGAAAACCACAGAGTAGGCATACGATTTACAAGACAGTATGTAGATGATGGTGTTAGTATGCTTAATGAAGTAAAAATGGCTAATAATCACAGCATGGCATTAGGCATAGAGTACATGCGAAACTTTAGTCCTGATTATAATTGGCAAAAATTTAATAGTAGATATCAGGATATTTGCCAGGAGCAGGATCTAGTTTGGACAGATACTGTAATTTTTGGTCTTGGTGATGATATCCGCCATGCAGAATTTAATCGTGGCGTATCAGGCAATTACAGGGTATGTGTATCAGAATGGCTACAGATTTAAAATTAGATACAGTTGTTTTAATAGACCTTGCAAGTGTTCCAAGTTATAATCCAATTGTTTATGATTACAGCGATCATTATGAACGTTATAGTAGTATAGCAGATTACCTACACGAAATTATTCGCATTACACACATAGAAAATATAGTATATGCATCTTACGGTTCAAAATATGAAACAAATGATAATTGCACAGACTTAATTTTTAAGAACAGGCATAAGTTTCCTGGGACTTTAAATAAACTTAGTGCCTACAGTTGGCATGAGCAAGAGGACATTTTTAGAGATAAAAACGTACTGTTGGCAGGTATAAGTTTTTACAACTGTATGTTTCAACGTGAATTAGGATTTAACACACTTTTACGAAATAAAGAAATAAAAGGTGTATATTGTTCTCCCTGTCTTACTGGTTACTATGGAGATGATGGATATGATGTACCTGAAGATGCATTTAAAAAAACAGGTATAAAACAAAAGTTAGCAATAGCAACAGATAAAGACTTCGTAAACGATAACAGAGTTAATTGGGAACGTAATGAACTTGCTGATATTTACAGGGTTTTTAAGGCCAATCCTATAAATAGTAGCACATAAAATACACACAGGAGACAGATGTATGATAGTTAATTCACACAATGATTGGGACCCTTTAGAGGAAATTATTGTAGGTCGAGCAGACCATTCCAGAATAGCAACTGACATTTCAGCAAGAAGTTTTAGTTATGCTAATTTTAATAAAGAAGATGTAGAAAAACTAGAAGGGCCTTACCCACAATGGGTAATTGACGAAGCCAACGAAGATGCAGATGGACTTGCTGATGCTCTTAAAAAAATGGATATTAAAGTACACAGGCCTAAAGTTATTGATTGGGAACAAAAAAATTACGACATTGGCCAGGGTTGGCAGTCAAAGGGTTGGTACAGTTGGTGTCCTAGAGATTTAATTTTACCATTAGGCGATATGCTTATTGAAACTCCTACTCCTGTAAGAGCAAGATACTTTGAAACAAAATTATACGAAGACATAATGTATGAAGCATTTGAAGATGGTGCATTATGGTTACAAGCACCTAAACCAAACTTACATGATTCACTTTATACATTTGAAGATATTGAGGACAAGCCTACATTATTAGATCATGAGATTATTTTTGATGCACCAAACATCGTGAGAGTTGGAAAAGATTTATTATATCAAGTTTCCAATTCAGGAAATATGAAAGGATTTAAATGGCTTAAAAGATTATTAGAGCCAATGGGTTACAAAATGCATTATAGCGAACTATATAGTTTTGCACATTTTGATAGCACTATTGTTCCATTAAGACCAGGACTAGTACTAATGAATAGTAGCAGGGTAACACCTGATAACTGTCCTGAAATGTTTAAAAAATGGGATAAGATTTGGTTTGATGATTGTGTTGTACAAGGCAGTAAACTTGCAGAGCAAGGATACCTACCACCATGCTCACCATATATTGGAATGAATTTACTAAGTGTAAATGAGAGTACAGTAGTGTTAGACTCAGCACAAGAGCCTCTGATGCGTGAACTAGACAAATATGGTATAGATAGTGTGGCTGTTCCTTTCCGTCACTCTATGACGCTGTCTGGCGGTATTCATTGTGCTACTTTAGACCTTAGACGTAAAGGTACACTAGAAAGTTATTGTGATTAAATACGGAAAGATAGATAACTTTGGAATTACTCATGAGCAAATGAGTCAGTTAAATTTTGACGATTACTTCCAATGTTATCAACAAACACCTGCAATAGAACAATATTATACAGAACATAACAGTAGTATATGGCAGATGTTTGAAAAGTCTCCACAATGGGTACATGATTTAGCAAAGAAGATACCACAAGACTTTGATCATCATGTAGTTAGTGTAATTAATGTACCACCTGGACAAACAATTCCACATCATGTTGATAAACATTTTAAACTAAAACAAGAACATGGCGAGGGCGAAAGTTATCGTTACCTGATATTTTTAGAAGATTGGAAACGTGGACACTATTATGAAGTACACGATCAGCCTTTTGTTAAATGGAAAGCAGGTGAATGGGTAAAGTTTGGAATAGATGATTGGCACATAGCAGGTAAT
>Ga0222717_10004140_pt1 | contig 10743 bp, 14 predicted proteins | sample C33_18DmetaG_FD_165053 | JGI IMG/M metagenome (GOLD analysis project Ga0222717, IMG submission 165053) | Estuarine water microbial communities from San Francisco Bay, California, United States - C33_18D | ecosystem: Environmental > Aquatic > Marine > Unclassified | place: USA: California...
GTGACAATGACTCTAGTTAAGATGGCGTGTGATACGTCGCCTGAAGGCACGGATGGACCGCTTGCCCGGGCCGCTGAATTCTCCGTAGGAGGCGCCTAGTGCCTGGAAATTGGGGCGGTGATCGAACCACACGACATACGCTGTGATCATGAAGATGGCATGACACTGACAACTCCAGAGAAGCCGCGTTAGCGGGTGCCAGGTCTGCTGGCGCGTGGCAAAGAAATCGCCTTGAAAGCGCAAATGTTTCACCACATCTCGCAGGATGCGCTCATAGGCTTGTGCAATGACAGGATCCTCTGCGCGATCACGTAGGATAGTGTAGTAGGCCTCCGCGATGAATTCGGCGGTCATGAGGATTTGCAGCTCAAATTCTAAGTTGATCAGTCGGCGCGGTTTCTTGAATGCTCCGTGGGCCATTGTTGTTCTAACAGACTTCCGTCGAGACGTTCTACCAGGCCTTTTAGTATACTGGCGTGGCGATTCTCTTCCTCCAGGAACTTGGACAAAGCCTCGTGGTAGCCTTCGAGACGAGGATCGTCGGCAACCCGTTGGGCAAAGCGGCGCAGCGTGCTGCCTTCACCGGATTCTCCCAACTGAAAGATGGCGAGTGAATCCGCCAACGGAGCGCGCATGGCTTCGGCGAGGTGCTGGGGGCTGGTCCACGGTAGAGCTGGTTCGTCCAGATTGTTGTCAAAGTAGTCCGCCTAGGCTCTCCAAAGGGCCTTTCCGGCTGGAGGTGAGGCTGGTAATACTGAAGTTATCCGAGAGTCGTCTTCGGCGATTTCCTGGTGAGTTAGATGACTATTGGTAATCATCAGTCCAGCTTTGTGGCACCAAGTTGTAGTTGTTTTGCAAAGTAATGGATGCAAAGATCATCTCGAGCCCGTGTGAGTTGGGTCCGGTTGGGCCGAATTCCGCCTTCACGAAACCGATGGCCCAGGGTCGACGAAGCGACCTGTGTTCAATCGTGGCAGAACTGACCACCAGCCCTAACAACAACAGCGCGATCGCGAGACTTACGCCGAGAGGTCAGCTTGGTTCGAGTGTGCTCTCGCGCAGTATAATCAGTCTGCCAGAGGCAGCTGGTAGCACACGGCTTGTTCGGCATTGCGATGGTAAAGTCGATCACCGATGACGACGGGGGGATTCCACGTCTTGCTGTCGAAGACTTGAAAGCGGGCCACTTCCTGATGAGACGCCGGATCTGCTCGAAGGAGAACGATGTCACCGCGTTCTGATGCGACGAGTAGCAAGCGAGAATCTTCTAGCAATAGCACCTGCCCTTTACCATAACGTCCGCCTTTCCACTGTCGCTCTCCGTCCTCAAGACTGACGCAGGTGAAGATGGAATTATCGAATCCATAGAGATTGCCCTCAAAGGACACGCAGTCGTTGAAATCGGGTTTCAGTCTTCGCGAGGTCCACAGATCTCTGGTGTCTATACCACTTTCGTTCGGCGTGATGCGGATGCGCCGGGTACCGGAGCCCATGCCGCTAGGGATGACCAAGGAATCTCCAGCGACGACGATCGGTTGCATCGAGCGGTAGCCTTTGTGGCTCCAATCGTATGCGAGGGCTACCTGGCCGGTTGTCGGATCAAGGAGGTCGAACCCGAGATTGGTTGGCATTGTGACATAGGATTTACCGCCTAGATAACAAAGGTGCGGCGAGGCATAAGAGTCGTTTCCGGCTGGAGCCGACCACCTAAGTTTTCCACTAGCGCAATCAAAGGCGACCGTGCCTTTGTCAACCTCGCCACCGGCATAGACTATTACAAGCCCATTAACAATCAATGGCGAGGAGGCAAAACCCCACATCGGGGGCTTTCGATTGGCTACTTGCCGGAGATCCTGTGTCCATGTGAGATTCCCGCTACGGGCGTCGAGCCGTTGAAGCCAACCGCTGGCTCCCATCACGTAAAGTGCGCTCTCGTGAAGTGTTGGCGTTGCTCTAGGACCAGGACCTCCTAACGGTTCGTCGAATCGCTCTTCGACGGAATGTTTCCAGACTTCCTCACCCGTGTCTGCATGATAGCAAAGCACGGCTTCCTGATCGCCTCGCTGCTCTTGAGTGAAGAGCAGTTTGCCAGCCACGACAAAGGACGACCAAGCGGGCCCTACATTGATCCGCCAGAGTTCCTTTGGAGGTTGGGTCTCCCAAGTCGTTGCGAGTTTGGTTCCCCGTTGAATCCCAGAGCGATCTGGACCACGAAATCCTGGCCACTCCGGTTGGGCAAGACCGGCAAAGAGCGCCGGGTCCATAGAGGGTTTACGAGTTGATAGGACGCTACTGGTAGATTCGACGAGTTGCTGTTCTGTCGTCTTCTTCCAGCGCCAGGCATACTCGTTCGAAAGATCGTCTCCCCACATTCCTTCACTTCTGAGCGTGAGCGAGTAGCTGGCCCCGATAGTACCTAACAAGAGGGCGAGTAAGGTTCTCCTAGGCGACAACCAAGAATTCCCAATGGTAGCGCCGATAACGAAACCAACGACTGCCATTGGCACGATGAGCATCGTTGTTGCTGGTCCTCGCATTGTTGGGTGCGCCAGCACTACCGTCATGACGATAGCGACAATCATGCCAAAGAAGCCAACCAGGCGTTCTCGACCGGTTGCCCGACTGGCAAAGAGCCAGAGCAGGAGGATGAGGAAACTGCAAAGAAAGGGTCCAAAGGCAGGAATCATCCAGAGCGTCGCTGGGCCATCGTCGACAGAGCCAGTCCCGAACCGGGCGATCAGAATGCAGGCTACTAACAACCACGCGGGCCAAAGACGAAGAAGTCGGTAGCTACGATTCTCGGATACGGAGGCTCTCATCCCCGCAACCATGAACAGATGCCGGAAGAACACCAGTCGCAATCCGGTAAGACCCGCCGGTTAGTGGCAAGTCAGACGGGAGTCCTACTTCTTACTGTTGGTCTTCACCGTAGCCGTGACGCAGACCAAGTTGTAAAGACCGATGTTGGTGCCGTTTTATTACGAACGGAATGAACGCCTAACAAGGCGGAGTTGCCACTGATGACCGAGATGTTGGCCCGACCTCGCTGCGTTCTGAATACCGGCAGGTTAACTAGAGCTTCGTCCTGGCCATCGGTGCTGTTCCTAAGTTGATGTGCGATCTCTGAATCCAGGCTTAGATCGATCGAATTGCCATCGAGGCCGATCTGGAGATCCACTCCAAGAGTGGTGCTTTCTGGGCGCATTTCATACGTCGTTCCATGGGCCGGTGCGGAAATCACATTATTAGCCGTGAGTGGTCCGGTCACTTGTTGTGGCAGTTCCGCAGGATCAAACTCGCCGCGATAAATGTTCTCGAGGATGGACTCGGTCTTTGCGCGCTGCCCGGATCTTGTGACGACCTACGTGGTTTTGATGACTTTGGCTTTTGATGCCTCAATCAAGGGATCTAGCTGATAGCGCAAGGCTGTTGCGTCGGTGGCGTTTCGCGGTTGGCTCAACAGTTGGGCAGCTTGGTTTCGATCCACCTTAATGACTTCTAGCTTAATGGCGATGTGACCTATGCCATCTTGTCAGTGACAAAGCCCTGCTGAGCCGAGCCATGTAGTGCAAACGGGAATTGCGAGAGAAGAGAGTTCCATGGTTTCGATGGAGTGTTCTTGTTCTGTCAAAGAGTTCTTAACCGAGCGGGTGTCGGTGATGGTAAGGAGAGTCCTCGGACGAAGACCATGATGCGCTTCTCGTCGTCTAGAGATTTCCCTTCCTTCAACGCATGGGATTCCTCCGGTGGCGTATGGACTCTAGCAAGCATGTATTCCCCCGCGCGGGCTGGAAGGTTTGTCGTCACTCTCATGGTGTGAAAGAGAGGGTAAGTAATTTGCACCTCTCGCTGGCCGCTCACGGCGTCCTGTTCATGTGTAATCATCTCGGAAACCAACTCTATATCGATGATCTCACCACCTGGGCCAAGCTGTGGCGCGGCCTTCACAATGAAGCCAATGCTCCGAGTCTAAAAAGCGGTTGGGGTCGCGGGAGTGATAATCTTAGAGGGAGCTTCGATTGTTCCGTGAACTTTCTGAGGCAACCCCGGTAGATCATATTCCGTCGGATAGATGACCTCAACCATTGACTTGGACAGCGTCGGCAGTCGGCTGTCCGCTGCGTGTGACCAACTGGGTGATTTCGACGAGCTCTGCTGCGCCCGCCTGCACAAGTTTGCCAACGTGTTCCCGAAGTCGAGTGTCTTTGCCCTCCTTGTGCTACGCGCGCAGGAGGTCGGTGTGATCGACTGCAATGGATTCTACGACAACCGCGATGTTCTTTGCGATAGAATCATCGATCGCTGCATCTCTTGGTGCTCCTACCTCCTGGGCGTTATTGGTAAAGGGATCTTGGCCGTGTGCCAAAGTCAGTTGATAGCCTGGCAGCCCTAAGCGGCACATCACCCGCTACATAAGCGCTACTTATGCAGCTATATTATTAATGAAAAAGATATCCTTTAAGCCAACTTAGAATGGCGCGTGACCGGTGCTGGAACCGCCGTCGACGTAAATTGTTTGGCCGGTGATAAACCCAGAGTCTTCGCCTAACAAAAAAGCATTGATCGCGGCGAGCTCGTCTGGGGTGCCGGTTCTTTTTAGGGGAATGTTATCAATGTAGCGCTGACGACTCTCACTTCCGGGCGGGTTGTTGGTGTTGAAGAGTTCTGTCTCAACTGGGCCAGGAGCAACGGCATTGACAGTGATCGCGTGGGGTGCCAGTTCTAACGACCAACTTCTGGTGAAACTGATAAGCCCGGACTTCGCTGCCGCATAGCTAGTGCGGAAGGGCACACCCACGGTTACGAGGCTGGACGTCTGTACGATGCGACCCCATCGTTGTTGTTTCATATGAGGGAGCGCTGCTTGAGTTGTTTGCAGGGCAACGCGGAGATTGAGATCGAGTACCTGGTCGAGTTGCTCTAACGTGATCTCTTCAAGTGGAGCGGGGTTGACGAGCCCGACGTTGTTGAGAATGCCATCAATGCCGTGCGATTGTGTGATTCCACGTAGAGCCTCTGCTGTGGCGTTTCGATCAGCGAGATCAGCGGTGACGAATGGGCCTGGAAAGGGGCCTGCAGGTTCTGTCCGAGCCATGCCAATAACCGTGTGCCCCGCATCGCCCAAACGACGCGCGGTGGCGTAGCCGATTCCTTTACTGGCTCCTGTGATGAGGTAGGTGCGTGCAATCATACGGCGAGGCTGCCTGGGTTTGGCCTGATTGACAATGCAAACAAGTCGTGGGTGAAAGCCTGTTTAGTATTTGTAAACAGAACTTTGCGCGGGAGAACGACGGTTCATGAGAATACATGGAAAGCCTGCTTCAATCATTCTCGCCTTGTCTGCAATTGCTATTGTTAGTCTTGAAGGGCGAGATCCCGAGGTATGCGGAATGGGATCGCGTCACGAAACCCATCCTCGATGGCTTGGCGTACGGTAGGCGCCGTGAAGGAGATCACTTTGGAAAGTCGCCCCAGTTCGAGGCATGGATGCCATCGATGTGGACGAAGGCGTCTCCAGTGGGGCCTTTGAGCCATTCTAGATCGACGACCGCTTTGGAGTAATCTTGGTTCAAGGTGTTGAGTAGCCGCATGCCGGCCCAGGAATCTTTCCGCACATAGGCTGCCTTGGTCCTGATATGTTTGGCCAAGAGATCACGAACCTCCAACTTCACATAGTCACCATCATCAGGGAGCGCGAAGGTATTTTCGAAATCTGATAGCCGAACTTCCGCATAGAATCGATTTCTGGTGGCTCCAGGTGTTTCTAAGAACTCCGTCAGTGTAGCTTTCCAGCTTTGATAGAGCTGGAGGGCATGGATCTTGGGAGGGCCTTGTTCTTGTTCTTCGCCGATGAGGAATGTGATGCGTGGGTCGCCAAAGTTATCGATGCCGCGCGAAACATGCGTGGTGAAGATGAAACGTTCTGTTTTTGGAATGCGTGCAAAGTGGATCAGCTTGATCGCTGCTTCTTGGTATTCTTCACGGGGGAACAATTTTAAGAATGATAGAGCCTCGCTATTCTCGGGCAGGTGATCGAGAGCAAGATGGACTACCGCCTCTTCCCATGTGTCGGATTCAAAGAAGGCCCGAAATGTCGTATCGATGGCAGTGTAGGCGTCCTTAGCCTTGCCGCTTAATTCTACTTCTGTTCGTTCTACGCTGTCAGCAAGGGTGTCGTTTCCAGTGTTAGTTGAGGAAGATTTCGCTTCCCTGAAACGAAGATCCTCTGCACGCACGATGTCAAAGTGGAGTGCTACAAAGAATCCAGCCAGGAGTGGGATGAGGATTCCAAACATGACGGGAAGCCAACGGGCGAGCCCAGATTCACCTTCCTCAGACGGGGATGCTGAAGTCGTCTTTCGCTGACGGGAGCCACCTTTCTCGTTCGGAAATTGGCTACGTCGCATCTTGCCAGCTGATTCCTGGCCACGTGCGTCAAGTTCGCCAGCGGCATGACCGACGTAAAACTCGGGAGGGAGCTGGCGTTTGCGCTTACGCCGTTTGACGCGTCGGCGTTCGCCTTGGGGAGGGGGCTGGTCGAGGTTGGGCTCTTCAAGATTATCCAGCTTCGGGAAATTCATCTCAGGCTCAAAACCCTCCGTAGTCTTGTTTAGTTCGGAGACTGGTCTGCTCGATACCGAAGGAGATTTCGGCCCGGTGGCCGATGGGCTTGGAGGCCGTCGACGAGACGGAGGTGCTGAAGTTTCTGCGGCTATTTCGCGAGTCGGGGTTGGTGCAGGAGTTTGAGGTGGTGGCGCTACGGGTGGCGACTGATTGCCCGAGAGATCGATCCAGGTCTGGCAGCGCGGGCAGGGACCACCGGGCAGATGGGCCATGCTGGGATCAATGGCAAGTTCGCAACCGCAGGCCTGACAGAGCACATGGTGGGGTTCCGATGCCAAGACGGCCTGAGGGGGAGAAGGTGCGGGCGCCGCGACTGGTAGCACTGAGATGGCGTCCCGTGCGGGAGCAGGCGCAACCGGGAGCCGAGGTGCTACCGGGGGAGGAGGCGGCGATGGTGGAGAAGGTGGCTGGGCCTGGAGCACCCGGGCAGGAAGCTGGCTCGCTGGAATAGGTGCAGCGATGCCAACATGGCAGTGAAGACACGGGCCCTCAACACCTGCGAGAGTCCCAGGGATGCTCAATTCCTGCTGACAAGCGGGGCAGCCAAACAGAAGAACGTCTGGGAAGACAGGCGCGGCTCCAGGGGGCTGATCAGAGTGGCTCATCGAAAGGTTGGCTCCCATTCAATATCAAGAATTGATAAGTTTCTTAGTGTTTCCATGGAAACCATCATGGTTCAAACAAACAGATAAGAAATCTCTGCAATTTCGCTATGAAACATCTGAGAAAAACACTGGTTTAGCCGAGAAATGTCCTTGCCGTGGCTTTCTACCACAGGCGATAGTCATGTAGGATATGTGGATACCATAAGTTATCCTTCTGTCCCATCATACCTGCCTCTCAAGAGGCACTATAAACCGCAATAAATACCTAAAACACAAAAGCATGATAACCAGACTCAGAAAGGATCGAGGCTTCACCTTGATCGAACTGTTGGTGGTGATCACGATTATCGCGATTCTCGCGACGGTCGCGACACCAATGATCGGCAAAGCACGTCTCACCGCACGCGTGATTCCTGCCACCAAGAACGTCCAAAGTATTCTCACTTACATGGCCCTCTATTCGGGTGATTACGGTGGGCTCTATCCAGAAGGCACGGGCAGCTCGAACGAAGCTCTCCGCGAACTCTTCCCCGACACTTGTGACGTCGAGAAGATCTTCTACCTGCAGAGTGATCGGATGTTCTGTAATCCTAAGCAAGCTCCCGACGAGGAGTTTGAAGATGGCGACAACGCTCTCGAAGCTGGTGAGAATCACTGGGCCTACGTCAGTGGTTTGACCGATTCTAACAAAGGTGCGACTCCTGTGCTTGCTGACGGCTTCACCACCGGTGAGATCGGTCAATATGAGGACAAGAGCCACGTTTGGACGAAGTTGAACAAAGCTATCGTTGGTTTCCTCGACGGCTCTGCCAGCGCGATCAAGCTCACCAGGGATGGCACCATTCCTGCACCCAATGGGGATCCCAACATCTTCAAGATTGATGACATCGTTGAAGACGAGAACATCGAAGTTCTCAACCCTCTGAAGCGCCGCCGCGCGGCCACTTCTGACGAGTAGTCCTACTCTATTTAGTCGGTAAGACTATCATTCACGAGAAGCCGAGGTGGTCATCCGCCTCGGCTTCTTTCGTTTCTGAGCCTCGACAGGCGGTTGCGCCTGCACCTACACTTCCCGCATGAACAAGGTGACTCTCCCTCTATTCCTCACGCCGCTTCTGGTGCCTCTCGGCTTCCTGGGTTGGACAGCCATTGCTGCTGATAACAAACCTAGCTTGTCTTTCCGTGTTCAGGCCTTACACAAAGACAATAACGAAGGCTGCGCCGTCGGTGATCTCAACAACGATGGCAAGACTGACATTGTTGCTGGTGAGAACTGGTATGCCGGGCCCGAATTCACCGAGAAACGGCGTCTGCGCAAACTCCTTCCCTTTGGCAAAGACTATCTCCAGAACAACGGCGACCACGTATATGACGTCAATGGTGATGGTTGGCTCGATGTCGTGGCGGGCGAGTTCACTACGACCCAAGTCTTCTGGTATGAGAACCCCGGCGAAGCTGGATTAACCAAGTCCGCGCTCTGGGAAATCCATCCATTCGTGGACACTCAAACGAATCAGAACGAAATGACTTTCCTCCACGACATTGATGGTGATGGCAACGCGGAGTATATAGAGAACAGCTGGAATGATAAGAATCCACTCCTTATCTGGCGTTTTACGAAAGACGGCTCCGGAAAGACCAGCCTAACCAAACACATTGTAAGTGAACGTGGCAACGGTCACGGCATGGGCTTCGGAGACATCAATGGTGACGGCAAACAGGATATCGTTTTCAAACATGGCTGGTATGAGTGTCCCAACGACGGACCGTTTTCAGGCCCTTGGTCTTATCACCCTGACTTTGTGCTGCCCCATGCCAGTTGTCCGATCTTCGTTCTCGATATCAATGCGGACGGGCGCAACGACCTCATCTGGGCTGACGGGCACAATTACGGACTTTACTGGGAAGAGCAGCGCGACCCGAACAAAGACGGGAGCACCAATTGGAAACAGCACGTGATCGACAAGTCCTTCGCTCAAGGCCACGCGCTGGCTTGGGACGATATCGACAATGATGGTGCACCCGAACTCATCACGGGCAAACGCTACTTCGCTCACTCTGGCGGTGATCCCGGTGCCAAAGATCCTATCACGGTTCACTACTACGACATCAATTTTACCAATCAGACGTTTGCCAAGAAGATGATTTCCAAGGGCAAGCCAAACGAAGGTCCAGGAACTGGATTGCAGATCCGAGTTGCCGATCTCGACGGCAATGGTTGGAAAGACGTCGTTGTGGCCGGTAAGTCGGGTACAAACGTCTTGTGGAACGACGGTCTGTAGTTGCCACATTTCGATCATGGCCTCCGAGAAACAGCTAGCAGTCCTCCTCTTTACCGACATCGTCGGCTCGGTGGCCTTGCAGAGCAAGCTCGGCACGGAGGCCTAAACGCGGTAAATCACGAGGCACGATAGCATCTTTAAGCACTGTCTGAGCTATGTGCAGTGGGCGAGCATCCTGAACGAGACGGGTGATGGCTTTCTCGTGAAGTTCGGCACGGCGAGTGACGCTGTGGAGACGGCTTTGCGATTGCAATGTCTCCTTCGTAAGGAGGTTTGTGAGGGTGAGCTCATGGTGCTGCGTATCGGGTTGCACATAGGGGAAGTGTCCGAGATGGAAGAACAGATTACCGGCGACACGCGGGCGGTGGGCATGGCGATCAACCTTTGTGCGCGCATCATGGATCTGGCGGAGGATGGCCAGATCCTTTTAACGCGGGGTGTCTTCGACGCGCCGGCAATGGCAGAATACCAGGAGGCTCTCAGTTTCTACCAAGGACTTCGTTCGCAAGCGAAATGAGACCAAGGACAGCCTAAGTGATTGAATAAGGATCTAGAGCAGAATTGTTGGGCCACTCTGATTGCAGCGACTACGAGATCTTGCCTTGCGAGCGAAGGGCCTCGAGGTCGCCAACTTCTGCGCAGGGCTTTGCTGGCTAGTGAATGATCACGCCTGTTGCAGCCAAAGAAATAGCTGTAAAGTGAGGATGGATGACGCTTCGCTTCCTTATCTGTCTCACCTCGATCCTGGTTCTGGGAAATGCGCTTGCTCTGACTGAAGAGCAGCGAGCCGAGGGGAGAGCCTTATTGGCGAGCTACACTGCCGAGGAAGATTCGGCGAAGCGTTTGGATCTTCTTAGAGAGCTTCTTGAGCTTGATTCTGCCATTGGCGATGTGATGTGGAAACGTGTTTCAGTCGAGTGGAAGACAGCCTGGTCGGAGTATCAGAAGCAGTTTGCCGCCGCAAGCCAGGCTCTCGGGAAGGCGAAAAATAGCGCAGGCAGTCGTCGGCGAGCAAAGCAACTCGTGAAGCAGATACGCGCCTTGTCTGGGCGGGGGCAACCGACGAAAGAATCGATCAGAACGAGGGGTGATCCTGCGTTGAAGGAACTTCGGAGATTAAATCGTGTTGATTTTGAAGAGGTGATGAAGTCTTCGTTCGGCCTCTCTGATTTGCGTGGGAAGATTCACCAACTCGCTGAAGAGTACAACATGTGCATTGATGAACTCGGGCT
>Ga0222717_10004141_pt1 | contig 10742 bp, 13 predicted proteins | sample C33_18DmetaG_FD_165053 | JGI IMG/M metagenome (GOLD analysis project Ga0222717, IMG submission 165053) | Estuarine water microbial communities from San Francisco Bay, California, United States - C33_18D | ecosystem: Environmental > Aquatic > Marine > Unclassified | place: USA: California...
GGAGAGGGTCAGATGGACCTGCAACTAATGGAAATGGCAATACTTACATTTACATCGCATTTGCAGAAACACCTTTTAAATACAGTAACGCTCGATAGTGTATAAATAATAGTATGGCTATAAGAACACCACTAAAATTAGATAGTACAAACCTAAAGGAGATGTCATCCACAGATACTGGTAATATCATAGGAAGAATGGTCTATCTTTATATGACAGACCCATCCGTGACATTAGGTTATGTTGGTAGTGGTGGTTCATTAGCTGCTATGAATGATACAAGAACACAAGCTTCAGCAGCGACTTCTCATTCTTCATCTTTTCAAACAGCTGGAGCAGTAAGTACTATTACAGTATCAAATGATAAGATTAATGAAACAGTAACTTCAAATGCAGCTCCAGCAGATACGAATAATATAAGATTTCCAGTATATAATGACTCAGGCAATGTTAAAGCAATGACCCTTACTGATATGTATGATTCATTTGTGTCACTTGCAACAAATGGAACTAGCACTTTAATTCCAGCTGGCCAGCCATATAAAATTGATACAGCTAATTCAGGAGTTTCTGGATATACATTGGTTCATGCTACTCCAATATTTGTTGATACGATAGCTAATGTTAGCGCATATACTGCCGGCGGTATTCCTGAAACACGAGATCAGCCGACAACTGCAACTAATTATTATCTCCATAAAAATAATGGTACAGCAGTTACAGCACCAACTCCATTGTATATTGATTCAAATCAAAACCTTAAAGAATATACTGCAGCAGAACTTGATGTTGTACTTAAAGAAGTAGTACGATATGCAGCTCAAAGTTTAAGCAGCAACAAATTAAGATTCTATATTGATGGTGCAGGTACTACGTGTGGTACTGGTATAGTAAATAAGAAATATAATAGTAGTACTCAGCAGCAGCAACAGGTTGGTGATGATTATCGAACACAAAGATTTCCAGCAGGTTCAGCCGTTGCTGTAAATACATATTATTTAAAAGCGAGGAAAGAATAATGATTACAAAGAAGAATTATGTTGTAGCAAAATTTATTGATGAGGATAGAAAGAATATTGAAATTTTATTAAAAGATGGAGATATAACAAGACCTCATATCATTGAAGCTGACGAAGATAATTCAGATTATCAAGATTTATTAAAGATTATTCCTATAGATGATCTTCACGAACAAACACATAATATTAATAAAGCAGAAGGTGAAGCATTTAAAGAATTTGCAATACAAGTTGCTAAAGAAAGCGGATTTATACAAAAAGAAGAAAACTTAGAAAAAATAAAAATATTTCCTGCTCTTGTTGACGCAGTATTTAATAATGATGATAATGAAGATGATTTATTTGCCTTAAAGTTAGCAGTGTTTGAAGTAGAAAAAATTAGAGAATCAAAAAATACCGCACTAAAAACAAAATTAAGAAAAGCTAAAAGTAAAATTGAAGTATTAAGATTTGCTTTTGATATTGTAGGGTAACCACCAACCGGTCCAACCCTCTTCCATTATATGATGCATTTGGCCCAAAGTACACACGCTATAATCTTTATCTAGTTTCTCTATATTAAATTTTGGACAGACTGGGTCATATGTTTCATACTCTATTTCACGATAATAAAATTCATCACTACCCCTATTATATTTCTTTAAATAGTATTCATCATTAGATTTAAACTTATCCCATATATGCGATACATCACCTGTCCAAGAAACAATAGAAGAGTTAAGAGGTGTATGGGCAGTTTCTCTCCACCAAGTATCATCTAATAATGTAAAATTTTTTCTAATCAGATTTGGTAACTTACCATAGATAATCATATCTAAATCAAAATATAAATTTTCACCATCTCTAAACCTATCATACATCTGAAGCTTATTATACCAGTTACCGTACAAGTCATCTTCAATAACTTCAAAGCTATCATACTTTAAACCAGAATATTTATCTATCATATGCTTTAAGTTATCAACGTGCCATTGAGTAAACTTATCACCGAATCTACAACATATTATTCTCATTTCCAATACTCCTCAATCCATTGAGTATTATGTTCATGTATAGTTTTGTCTGGTCCAGTAAAATGAACAACTTTAATTTTATCATTCACATCATCTAAGATCATATAATCAGTATTAAATTTATTACAATACATTTTATTTAATTCAGTATTTTCTCTAATGTTATTGTGGTATTTACCTATCCATTCTTCTGGGGTTTTAATTATTTTTGCTTTATACTCTTCTGTTTTCCAATTAACATAATTCTGTTCTCCATAATATTTAAAATGCACATCACTATTAATATAATAATGCATTTGCCAATATTCAGGATTCTTAATAAAATCATCCCATACAAATTTCAAACTACCAGATTTGAATTTGTAAAATCCACCGTTTGTGTGTAACAATGATTTCCACCATATACCATAAGTAATTAATTCGTTATCATGCACAGGGTAACCTATGAGGTCATCAACATTGTTTGTAATGACCTGATCAATATCCATAACTATAATGTCATCTCCAGGATTTTGATATGCAAAGTTAGGAGAAAAGAATTTTAGTTTATGCCAATGCTTTTTAACATTACTAGTATGATTATAAGGTAATACAATATCAGCTTCAATGTTTGGATTGTCACTGATACACACTGATTGAAATGGAATGCTTGAGTTTCTTCTTATACTACTAAATAATTTTCCAACATAGTCTGGAGTATATAAATCACCAAAGTATACAGTACATATTTTAAGCATCGAGTTTTCTCCATACACAATCAAAATCTTTGCAGATTGCGTGAACTATCTTTGTTTGATCAGGTATAAAACCTTGCTTATCAAAAAAGTAATGCCATTTATTATCAAGCCATTGTACATTAACATTATTAACTTTTAATTTATAAGAGAAAATAGTTTCATTATCATACCTAAACATATCAAGAATGTTCTGAGGATACATATCACTCTCATCAAATCTCAAGCTTGTCATTAGATCTATCATGTCTCTGAACCCACCGAAGAAGTCTAGCTTAATGATGTCTTCTTTCCTGGCTCCGACGATTCCTGTATTGATAACATCATTACGGTGATTGAATCCAGACTCTATAAGCATCGCCTGGCAATTATAATATTTTGCTGATGGACTTCTAATACTATGACTGACACTTAAGTTTTTAATTACAGCATCATTGTTATTTAAAACACAAATACCCTTTGATAGATCCCATGCTTCGAAGAAGTTATCAGTGGTTAATGGTACAGCATCAAAGTCTAGATACAGGATTTCATCATAATCTTTTGCTAGTTCACAAAGGATATGTATCTTATAAAAGTTTATTACTTCATATCCAGTTAATTCTGGAAAGTCTTTAAGAAAATTCTTTGCAAATGTTTTATACTGATCATCATACTCATACATCTTAAAGGGTACACCTATACTATCAGCATAATCTTTTTTAGATTCAACTAATCTATTATAATGTTTTTTAAAAGCATCAACAGTTATAGTTGCCTTTTTTACTGTATCATTTCTATTTTTAGATTTACCATAATGCTCAGGCGATGGTATATCGACATAGATACTATAAATTATTCTATTCACAACTTACCTATTAATGTAAATCTAGTACCTCTCTCATCTTTGATTTCATCTTCAATTAATACCTCTGCGTTATCTGGTAATTGTAATTTAAATTCTCCTATATGATTTACACAATTAATATGACCTGGTATATCAAACATATTATTAGATTGAAAAGCAAAATGCGCACCGGGTTTAACTCTATCCCACCAAGGAGTTTTATATTTTGGAGCTGGTCCCCATTCTCTCATGTGTTTCATATGTTCGCAAGAGGTATTAATAAATAAATCACAATCATCATACATATCTCTATAAACTTCAAACACATCAGATGTTATAAAGTCAACATTATAATCTTTAAACAATCTATTTTTAGCAATACCAATAACTTTTTTATCCATATCAATGGCTGTTATTTTTTTAACTTGATTATAAAATGCTGGTATTAAAATACTACCATACCAAGAACCAAATATTACTATTTCAGAATCTTTATTTAGTATATTTAAACTTTTAATATGATTAATTAAATTTTCTTTTGACTTAAATTGGTTTGGACTATATGAATCTAACAAGTCGGTATTGTCTCTCGCCTCTTCCATTATATTTTTAAATAAATCTAAATCAATCATTTTCTTATCACATAATTATTAATAACTAATATATCTAAGTCTGTTTTTTTAAAAGTTTTTAAAGCGTGTTGGGGCGTTTCAACAATTGGCTCATGTCTATTAAAACTAGTATTCAATAACATTGGTATGCCAGTTATTTTATAAAATTCATTAATAAGATTCCAGAACTTTAAGTTAAATTCCTTATTAACTGTTTGCACTCTTGCAGTATTATCTATATGTGTCACACCAGGTATTTTATCAGATTTAACCGGTACTATTCGTGACATAAATGGGCTTATTTGGTTAGTATCAAAGTATTCCTTATAGTGTTCTTCCATGCATGATGGGGCAAAAGGCCTAAAGTCCTCTCTATCTTTTATTGTATCATTGATTATATCTTTAATATCGGGATTTCTAGGATCTGCTAAAATACACCTATTACCTAATGCACGGTTACCGCTTTCAGATTTACCTTGAAACCATCCTACTATTTTACCATCGGCAATCGATTTCGCTATTTCTTTTATATTAACCTTTTCATCACCAATAAATTGATATTCTTTACCAGCAAATGTTTCTGATATATGTTTATTATTATTTAATACATAATCAGCATGTTGGTACACACCGATAGACTGCCCTTCATCTCCAATAGCAGGTGGTACAAAAACATTTTTATAATGTTTAGTAAATTCTTCATTCATATAACCATTATAAGATACACCGCCTGAAATACAGAGATTGTCTGAAGTTTTAAGTGGATAAATATATTCTTTTATTTTATCCATTGTAAATTGTTGAAGGGTATATGCTAAGTCTTCTATTCTATGTTTCTCTAAATTAATATGCTTAAAATGTTTTTGTTTCTTTTCTGTTATTTTACCATCAAATATTATTTCAAAAATATTATAGAAATAATCACTAAATTTACCATAAGCAGATAATCCCATAAGTTTTCCTGCGCATAGAGTACCGAAGCCTGTTAGGTTTGACATGTGATTCCATAACCAACCAATAGGTAATTTATCTGACATATCAATTAGGGTTTGATCTTTATCAAAAAATACACATCTATATCTTGAACCAATACCATCAATAGCTAATATATCTGATTCTTTAAAACCAGAATTAATAAAAGCATATGTAGCATGTGATTGATGATGGTCTATATAATAAATTTTATCTTTATAATAATTATCAAATAATTTTGTAGGAACATAATTAAATATTTGATTATGATCTTTTAATATTGTTTGAAGTAGTTCTTCTTTTGATTTTCTTATACCACCGGCGGTACAAGAAAATGCTAATACGCCTTCATTTGGTTTTTTAAAATATTCTTCTATAAATTCATCATTAAGTCTATAATCATTAGGGTTTAATTTATCTGATTGATGAGCATATGCTTCTGCGTAATACGGAAGATTGTGTTTAAATCTTGTGTGTCTTTCTCTTTGATTATGCCATACTCCATCATACGTATTGTGATCATGCAAGTTTAGTGCTACTGCTTTTATTTTATTCATTTAATATACTCGCATATTTTTTTAAAGGGAAATGACCTTTTGGTTGTACAAACTCTGTGCAGGTCTTACAATAGTTTTCGTATTTAAATAATCTAAAATTCATCATTTTATCTATATTCTCTTGAGTTATTTTAAATTCTTTAGAGGTGATAGCATTGTTTGCAAACTTTTTAGAACAATGTACTATGTTTTGATTTTCAAAATTTATAACAGGCACCATAGGAAATGCTGCACACATCTTTCTATCTATCTCTGCTGCTTGGGTATTCAGTTGTATCTCAGCAAAATCAGGAGCTCTACCATTAAATTCTTTCCATAATGTATTCTTATTATCCAATTGTTTCATTTCTTTAGGATATAAATGTTTATACTTTTCAAAGTTAGGTGTCTTAATTACTAAGTTATAATTATTCATATCATTCTCTTGATGGAACTCATATGACTTTGGGCCTAACAAAGATATTTCATGTTCATAAAAATCTAATATGAAATGCTCAACATATATTATATCAGAATCTTTTAATACTTGCGGGTATCTTCTTCTTATAGTAGAGTTAGATAATATTTCACATACATGATTAGGATTGCTTTTAATTTCTGCAACAACTTCATCTAAGTTCTTTACTAATCCTGGTTCGCCACCTAATAGATTACACCTTACTTTATAATTTCTTAAATAGTATAATGTACTCCTTAAGAAATCCATATCAACAGTTAAATTCCTTTGTTCAAGGGTATAGCTTGTGCAATAATGACAATCTTTATTACAAGACATTGTTAAAAAGAAGTCTATTGCTAGATAATTATTTTGTACGTCTGCTAATTTTATCATATATAAATTTATTCAATGCTCTTAATAATTTTTGTTTAGGTTTATCTTTAAACGAAACAGTATTCCATTTAACATAGTCTGGCATAATGTATATTTTTTCTATTATGTAATCATATATAGGTTCAGTAGTTATAGATTTATCATCTAATACTGTATCACCTATTATTTCTTTCATGTTATTAACCAATGTCTGTAAATCTTTATCTTCGATAACAGTCATATTAGCGTTCTCATCAATTGAAATGATCTTATTATTTATTACTTCTATCATGCTAATATCATAATTGTATTTGTAACACTATTTATTTCTTCATCAGTTAAATATGGATGCATCGGCAATGTAAGGATTGTATCACATATCTTTTTGGTATTATTATAGAAATCTTTTCTATGAGTAATGTTTTGATACATAGGATGTTCGCATATAGGTTTAGGATAATGTATCCCGCTACCTGGTATTTTCTCCTTTACCGCATCTCGTATTTCTTTATTCTTAAATCTTACTACATATTTATGGTAAGTGTGTTGCTCATATTTAGCAGGTTTTTGGATAATAACATCGCATGGAGCAAGAGCTTCGTCATATTTTTTTGCAATTGCAAGTCTTTTAGCATCATACTCAGACATCTTTCCCAATCTAAAATTAATAAACTCAGCATTCATACCAAGCATCTTAGAATTATAACCTAATACTTCGTGTTCGCCATGCTTTCTTAATTTTCTAAATATCACTGCTTTCTCTTTATCATCTGTGAGTACAGCACCACCTCCAGCGATACCTGCAACTTGTTTATTTGCATTAAAGCTTAATGTAGAAATATCACCAATAGCACCAGCTTTCTCGCCATATAAACTAGAACCTAAAGCTTGAGCTGCATCTTCAATAAAGACAATACCTCTGTCTTTGCATATGTCTCTTAAAATAGTAGTATCACTCATGCTTCCAAATAGATGTGGATATACAATAGCTTTAGTCTTATCACTTATCATTGCTTCAACACTTTCCCAATACATATGATATGTGTCTAAGTCTACATCACAAAATACAGGTGTGGCACCAGCTAAAGATACACATGATGCTGAAGAGATCCAAGAGAAGTTAGTAACTAATACTTCATCGTCAGATTTTAGATTTAAACTAATTAATGCAAACATTAAAGCATCAGTACCACTACTACAAGCAACTGCAAACTTTCTACCAAGTAATTCTTTTAAATTCTTCTCAAGAAATTCTATATTTCTTTCTTGTTCTTTTTGCATTGTGCTATGAAATAGATCTAAGTAATCTCTCTCATATTCTAAGTAATCTCTATCCCAACCTGTCATTTATTTCTCCTCTGTCATAAAGTCATAATAGCCATATGCCCACCATTTTTCTCTACATGGCCAACAACGTCTACAAGGTTCAATTCCTGGATTTTTATATTCTATATTAAATAATTTTGAATACACATCATAGTGTGGTATTTCAAGTTCACAAGTTTCAGTTATAGGAAATAAAGTTTTCATTAATCCTAATTGCTTAACCCATGATGCTAATTCTTTTTTAGTTTTATTTCGAAAAGGTTTAAATTCATATCGATTAATTTCTTTATAAGAATATTTATTTATTAACTTTGGAACTTTTTTATTTCTATCTGGTGGAAATTCTCCAGGCATAACTAATATATCTTGAACATCAAGAGGTGGATTATGTGTTTCACCAGAAAAATAAATATTTAATTTTCCTTCATATTTATCAAAAAGATCATGAAACCATTTATTCTGAAAAATGTCTTTTGGGTTATATTTTTCACCAGTTGCAATAAATTTTTCACGCATCTCTTCAGTTGGGTTAAACCCAGTTGTGTCAAAATATCCTATTTCTGGTTCTACTATAACACTATCCGGATTAAGAATTTGCAAAACATCTATAACTCTATTAACAGAATCTACAGCTGCTGGTCGTATTTTATTATACATTGTAATAGGAATTATTTTTTTATTTGGGAATTTTGTCATTGCTAAAAAACATAAAAAGGCAGAGTCAATTCCTCCGCTAAGTCTCATCCCTAAATATTCTTGTTGATTTATTATTTCCGTTATGTCTATTGGAAATACTTCATCTAATATTTCATCCATTAATTTGTTCATATAAAAACTCCGCTATTTTAATTTGTCCTATTGCATTTGGATGACTGTCAATATCTGAAACCTGGTATTTTAAAGATTCATTATTATAACCGTGTAATACATCCATTTTAATATTAAAACCTCCTAAAGAAGATTCTGTCGGCCAGCCAAGAAAACTGTTATCAATATTTTTATAATAAGGATTATAATATATAGTTTTTATTAAATTATCGTAAATATCAAATCTACCGTCAATATGTTTTTTTGTTATAGGATCATAATCAAAGCCTCTAAACATTGGTAACATTTGAAATTGAAATACTGGTATATTTTTTGATTTACATATTTCTTGAAAGCTATAATACAACTTTATGCTTTCTTCAACTCGGTATGTTATATCGCCATATAAGTTTTTATTTTTGTCATACGGATATCTTCTTACTTGGTCTAAATGTTTCCATACTCCTCTTACTTTAATATCTTTTCTTTGAGATTGAGTCCAGGCCGGAATTACTAACCCTATATCATTAGAATCCATTAAATGTATTTTATCTAATAGACTTGCATAAGTGTATTCATTACCAGCACCAGACTGGCCCAGATTAATAAAGTTCATGTTTAATTTTTCTGCTAATAGTTCCGGCCACTTTTGCCAAGAACAATCCATATCAGGATGAAAATCTGATGAAAAATCATAATCAGTAAAACTACAACCGCTTGCTATTAATGTTTTTTTCATTCTATATTCTTTATTGTATTAATTAAAATATTTATGTTATCTAAATTACGTTTATCGGCTATGTCAAATGTTTCTCTATTCCAATAAACCATACCACCATCTTTTATATTTTTATCTCTTAGATAATCTACATCTTTACCGAACCACTGACACTCTTTTATAATTCTTGGAGCTGGATCAAAGTTTGGTTTAGTATAAACATATGTTTCAAATATTCCTAATAGATTGGTGACAGGTACCATGATGTTATTTAACTTAGGATTAATAAATTTATCATCATAGGCTATAATGCCATGTGATGGATACTGATCAATCACTTTCTCAATTTCTTTATAATATATTTCATTGGTACCTAAAAACAAATGCTTGAATTGAACATCTTTTTTAGGTTGTTTGTAAATATTAAAACCAATAACTTTTTTAAAGTATTTACCTACACCATTAGGATAAACGTCATAGTCACACAGATCATATACCTTCTTAGGTTTAAAGTAGTCTAAGGCAATTGGATATTCTTTAGGATGGTTTTCATTATAAACTGATATCAGATTATTACTAAATAACATACGTAAGGTTAATAGCTGATCTATTGTATAATTTTCTCTATCTTTATATGCTAAGGTTAGCATACTCCTGCCCATAATTACAGTAGTTGTATCTTCGGCTGGTATATAGTCATCGTTAAAAACTATATTATCATTAGAGATATACTGTTCATTAATAGCTTTTTTATAATTTTGTTTAGTGAATTTAGGATTAGTTACAATAACTAATTGACATTTAATATTAATAGAATTTAAATAACAACAGTGTTCATAACTATAACGTAATAAGCCGTCACCTGGTTTACTTGTACATACTATATTTAACATATTTTAATACCTAACTCATTCAATTACAATTCTATTTATAATATAAATAAAGGGTATGAACATATTAATTATAGGTACAAAAATAAAGTTATTACCAATTTATAATTATTGTAAAGAAAAAGGTTATGGTATATTATGTATTAGTTTAGGGAGAGGTGAAAATACTTCTGATTTTTTAGCTAAAGATGCCATATCACATAAAGAATTATCTGACAAAACTTTTTATAATTTTTTCCCAGATCAAATTATTAATTTTAAAGAACAACCAGAATATCTTCAATTAGAATACGATTTAAATACTAAATTAAAATTAGAGACATTTCTTACTGAAGATCTTATTAAATTCTTTTCAAGTAAGAGAGAACAAGATAGAGTATTTAAATCTCTTGATATACCTACTGTTCCAAACACATCTAATAAAGTAATAGTAAAATATGATAGGTCTGGTGGAACTA
>Ga0222717_10004147_pt1 | contig 10737 bp, 9 predicted proteins | sample C33_18DmetaG_FD_165053 | JGI IMG/M metagenome (GOLD analysis project Ga0222717, IMG submission 165053) | Estuarine water microbial communities from San Francisco Bay, California, United States - C33_18D | ecosystem: Environmental > Aquatic > Marine > Unclassified | place: USA: California...
AGAAAAAACTATTGCAATTGTAAAGTTATATAAATGGATATAGGTATAATAGACCGATCCAAACATGGCTAAAACACTCATTAAGAAGGCAATGAAAGAAACTCTTTTCCTTCCTAATACAATAGGTAGGGTACATAAGTTTCCGTTTTTATCAGCATCAATATCTTTGATGTCTTTTATAATTTCTCTTATTAAATTCATATAAAATATAAAAAAAGCATAATTTAATAAGATGCCAAAAAAAAAGGATTGATTTTGTTGATTAAGTATTGTAATGGCTGGAACTAAATCAAATAATCCAACAATTATAATGCTAAAGGCAATTAATGCAGATATAATTACATTGCCAATAATAAGTATAGATTTTATAAAAGTAGCATATAAATACAATAGGGCAGAGGCAATAATAAAAAAACTGGAAAATTCGGGTTTTCCAATTTGATGAGAAATATAAAAACCCAAACCAACACCAATACTATTAAAAATAATAAAAAGGTGATTTGCGTTTTTTTCAGTAACTTTATTAAAATTGATAATTTTTTTTGGCAGGTTTATACTATCAAATTTAAAGTTGCATATATTATTAATAATATTCCCTGCAGCAGCAATACAAACGGTTGCAGTCATCAACAATATAAATAGGAAATTATTAAGAGTCAGATCCGCCCCTAAAGGAATAAAAAAACCATACCTTATTAAAGCTTGCATCAAAATTAAAAGTAATAAATTTTGATAACGTATTAATCTTAAATAATTCAAAGGGTAATAAAATTATAGATTAATCGTATTTAGCACTTACACTCACTAAGTCTAACCATTTATTTTGAACTTTTAGCACTTGTTCAATAACATCTCTAACACAACCTTTTCCACCTTTTTTATGTGAAACATAGGTTGCAATTCTTTTAATTTCTTGAACAGCATCTTGAGGGCAACACGGCAAACCAACCTCTTTCATTACTTGTAAATCTGGAATGTCATCACCCATATAAAGAACTTGTTCTTTAGGTATGGAATTTTCTTTTAAATAGGAATTCATCGTTTCAGTTTTATGATGTGCTCCCAGGTAAATATCACTAATTCCTAAACCTTTTAACCTTAAACGCACTCCTTCATTATCGCCTCCAGAAATGATGCAAACATTAAAGCCTTTATCTATAGCAGTTTTTAAAGCAAAACCATCTTTTGTATGCATTTTTCGATACATCTCCCCATTGGTGGTTACCATAATAGATCCATCGGTTAATACACCATCCACGTCAAATATTAAAGTGGTAATTTTATTAAGGTATTCTTTGTAACTCATAGGTTAATGATTATTATATTTTTTTAAAATTGAATTTGTTAAGTCTTGATAAATATCTTTATAAGGACTCTCTTTTAATAGATTCAACTGTTTTTCGATCGTTTTTTTATCATTTCTTTTGGCCGGACCTGTTTGAGCTTTAGCGGGAGAAAGGTGTTTAATTTTATTTGCAGTTTCCATGATTAAAGGTTTTAACAAATCGAAAGATAAGGATTGTTCTTGCATTAAATCATTAGCAACTTGATATAAATAATTCACAAAATTATTAACTATAACTGCACTTAAATGAATTTTTTCTCTTTTTTCTGAAGAAACCGCTAACACATTTTTAGAAATCGAATCTCCTAACTGTTTTAATAGGTCTAAATCAAAATCATTATCGGCTTCTATACAGATTGGGATGACAGAAAAATCTACTTCACTATTTTTGGAAAAACTTTGTAATGGATAAAAAACACCTTTTCTGTTTTTATTTGAAAGAGTTTTCATAGCAACACTTCCTGAAGTATGTACTACTAATTTACCTTTAATAAGTAAACGTTCTGAAAAGGTAACTATGGCATCATCAGGAACAGTAATAATATAAATATCTGCTTCTTTAATTTCAGTTAATAAAGAGGTTTTATGCAAAGTTGATGGAAAAAAGATTAATGATTTTTCATTGCGATTGTAAACCTGTATGATTTTAAAATCTGATGAGTTATGTATAGCCTTACACAAATGTGTAGCAACATTACCAGCTCCTAATAAAACGATGGATTTCATAGTACGAAGATAATAATTTTTAAAAGTTAAAAGCTTGCTAAATAAATGAAACATTAATTATGCAATAATTACCTCTAATTTATTTAATCTATTTTTTATGAATAATATTAAACTTGTGAAGCTATAGCTAGTCTAATTTAGGGTGTTCAAATAGAATTATGCGAAGATTAATTTAGGGAGGTCATTTTGAGATAATACTAGATTTTTAGTTTAAAAATATAGCTACTTATTTGAATTTGACAAATCAAAACTTGCTAAAAATAGGACTTTAAAAATCAGTATTTTTATGTTTATAAATATGTTTCAAAACAAACCAAAACTGTAGTTATATTCATTAATAATTATCAGATAATTACTTAAATTTGCTAAAATTTAATCCTTCATGATAAAGAAAATATTTTCTGTTCTTTTTTCTACACGTTTAACTGCTGTTTTATTTATTGTTTTTGCAGCTGCAATGGCAACAGGAACATTTTTAGATGCATCTGCTGAAACTTCTCCTACGCCTTACACGAGAGAGTTGGTTTATAATGCTTGGTGGTTTGAAGCAATAATGGTATTGTTTATGATTAATTTTATAGGCAATATTGGTAAGTATCGGTTATTTAGAAAAGAGAAATGGGCAACATTAACACTGCATTTAGCATTTATTTTAATCATTATAGGCGCTTTTATTACCAGATATATAAGTTTTGAAGGTGTAATGCATATTCGTGAGGGTGCTACTGAAAATACCATGCTTTCTTCAGATGCTTATATAACAACTTTTATTGATGGAGATTATGAAGTTGGTGGTGTTCAGCAAAGACGAACTATATCACCAATTCTTGTAAGGTTATCTGAGAAATTAAATAACTATTTTGAAATAAATACCGATTATAATGGTCAAGAAGTAACCATTAAATATAAAGATTATATAAATAATGCCAAAGAAAGTGTTGTTCCTGCTGAAGGTGGTAAAAATTATTTAAAGTTAGTAGAGGCTAGTGATGGAGAACGTCATGATCATTGGATAGGAGAAGGAGAGGTTTTAAATATTCATAATATATTATTTTCCTTTAATAGCCAAACCGAAGGAGCTATCAACCTAATGTATAATGACGGAGTCTATTCAATTGATTCTCCCTTTGAAGGCGAATGGATGCGCATGGCTGATAAAAAGAAAGGTGAATTATTAAGCGATTCAATTCAGCCTTTAAATTTACGATCTCTTTACCAGGTAGCAAACATGTCTTTTGTAATACCTGATCCTGTGATGCCAGGTGATTTTGGTATTGTTAAAGCTCCTAAAGATGAACCCACTAACATGAGTGCTGTTACTTTTGAAATAATTTCAAATGGCGAATCAAAAACAGTTTATGTGCTAGGTGGACAAGGAGTAACTAAAAGCCCAGTAGTTACAGAATTAGCTGGGCTAAAGATTTATTTAGCTTATGGTTCAAAAGAATATAAACTTCCATTTAGTATCACATTAAATGATTTTATAGCTGATAAATATCCGGGGACTCTAAAAAATTATTCAGCATTTAAAAGTAAGGTTACTGTAAATAAAAGTGATACAGAATTCTATGATTACGATATATTTATGAACAACATATTAGACGAACAAGGCTATCGTTTATTTCAATCTTCATTTGATGGAGATGAAAAAGGAACCATACTTTCAGTTAACCATGATTTTTGGGGAACTTGGATTACTTATATTGGTTATACACTATTATACTTGGGTTTAATGGCCATTTTATTTGATAAAAACACTCGTTTTTCAGATTTAAAAAGAATGCTTGAAAAAGTAAAAAAGAAAAAAACAACATTAATTACCATGCTCTTGGTTTTCATTTCTTTTACTGGGTTTACACAAAATGAAAATTCACATAGGACTAAAATTTCAAAAGAAAAGTTAGATTCAATTATTGTTGCGAATGCAGTTAGTAAAGAACATGCAGCTAAGTTTGGACATTTGGTGATTCAAGATGATGGTAGAATGAAACCAGTAAATACTTTTGCTAGTGAATTATTAAGAAAGATAAGTAGAAAAAACTCATATGAAGGTCTTGATGCGAATCAAGTTTTTGTTTCAATGGTTGAGTTTCCTAGATTATGGCTGGAGGTACCTATCATGTCTTTAAAGTGGCAGAATGATAGTATTAGAGAAATCATAGGCCTTAAAAAAGGCACTAGTCGTTTCTCATTAATGGATTTAATAGCTGAAAATGGAAATAATAAATTAGGACCTTATATTGAAGAAGCATCAAAAACTACCAATAAAAATCAGTTTCAAAAAGATTTCATGAAAGCATATGAAAACTTTTACTTATTAAATCAAGCGCTAAGTGGTAGTATGTTTAAAATTTTTCCAATTCAGGACGATGAAAACAACCGTTGGGTTTCCTATCCAGAATTGACAGAGGTAAATTATAGTAAAAAGGATTCAGCAATTGCTAAAAATATACTTCCTTATTACTTTGAAACATTGCGAGAAGCTAGAAAAAGTGGGAATTACAATACTGCAGACGATTTATTAAAAGGAATTACAAAGTTTCAGAATAATTTTGGGGCAAGTGTGATGCCTTCAGAGAATAAAATAAATGCTGAAGTATTATATAACAAAGTGGATATATTTAATCGATTGTACAAATATTTTGCAATGGTTGGAATGCTAATGTTTGTTTTTATAATTCTTCAAATTTTTAACGAAAACAAAAATATTAATACTATTGTTAAATTTTTTAAATTCTCCATTTGGATCTTATTTGTTTTGCTTACTTTAGGATTAATAGCCAGGTGGTATATAAGTGGACATGCTCCATGGAGTGATGCGTATGAATCTATTATTTACGTAGGTTGGGCTACCGTATTTTTTGGATTGGCTTTGGGTAAAAAAAGTCATTTAACCATTGCATCTACCGCATTTGTCGCAGCCATTATATTATGGGTAGCTCATGAAAACTGGATAGATCCTGCTATTTCTAATTTACAGCCTGTTTTAGATAGTTATTGGTTAATGATTCACGTTGCAGTTATAGTAGGTAGCTATGGCCCTCTTACATTGGGTATGATTTTAGGATTGACTTCGTTACTCTTAATGGTTCTTACCAATAAAAATAATTTCAAAAAAATGAAATTAAATATTAAAGAGCTTTCAATTATTACTGAAATGGCTTTAACAGTGGGATTAGTTATGCTTACTATAGGAAATTTTTTAGGGGGTCAATGGGCTAATGAAAGCTGGGGACGATATTGGGGCTGGGACCCTAAAGAAACTTGGGCATTGATTAGTATTATGATTTATGCTTTTGTAATTCACATGCATTTAGTACCGGGGTTAAGAGGTAAATGGACTTTCAACTTTGCTTCTGTAGTGGCCTATGCATCTATTATGATGACTTATTTTGGTGTAAACTTTTATTTAACAGGATTGCATTCTTATGCAAGTGGTGATGTACCAATTACTCCGAGTTTTGTTTGGTATTTTATAGCTTTTGTTTTTGTTTTGAGTGCAGTAGCATATATCAATTACAAAAAGTATTTTATAAAATAAGGTGGAGCTTAAAAAAAGTTCACCCTTATTAAGCGATAGTGATTTTATCATTAAATAAAATAAGGCAGTATATGCAACATAAAATTCACCTCTTCTATGGATTAATTATCTATGATCCATATTTATAGTTATTGTTTCTAGTTAATTATCTAATCGTAAAACAATACTATTGGTAGTTATTTAAATTACTATTTTGAACAACAACACTTCCGTTAGAAGTACCAAGTTGTGAAACCATACTGTAATTATCATTACCAAACTGAGAAACAAAACTTCCATTTGTGGTTCCATTCTGGTTGGTAATAGATGTATTACGATTTCCTATTTGAGCTATTAAACTTTCGTTTGAGTTTCCGAATTGAAGAAGATCATTACTATTAAAATCTCCAAATTGTTCAACACTAGAATTATTTTTATTACCATTTTGAATGGCTAAGCTTCCATTAGAACTCCCATATTGATCAACAGTACTTGAATTATCATTTCCAAGTTGATTAATAAAGTTAGTATTGTTAGCTTCTTCTTGTGTAACATCACTTGTATTATCCATTCCTACTTGTATAACTTCAGATTCATTAGCATTACCATCTTGATTTACAGTGTTAATATTTCTAGTTCCAACTTGTTCTAAATTGGATATATTGACAGTCCCTAATTGAACTATATTAGAAACATTAGTCGACCCATTTTGATTTACAGTACTAACATTTTCGCTTCCAATTTGTTCTAAATTTGATAGGTTAGAAACACCTAACTGGACTAGATTAGAAAAATTATTTGATCCGTCCTGATAAACAATAGATCGGTTAGTTGCTCCTAATTGCTCTACATAAGTGTCATTTGCTAATCCAATTTGGTTGATTTCACTGAAATTAGATTGAGCAAAATTTATGTTCGCCGACATTAAGGCTATTGTACAGAAAATTATTTTTTTCATAATTAAATTATTTTTGTGATATTTTTATTGTTGTGTAGTTTATAAATAATATAAATGTTAGTTGTAAATGAAATCTGGTTGATTTTCTAAAAGATTATAGTCGTCTTCTATATGTTCACTAATTTGAAGCTTTTTGTATAAATCTTTAGTGTAATCAACAACATCATTTTCTTTAATTTTAAGCTTATTTGCAATTTTTTTATTTGCTTTTCCTTCAGAAATGTATTGCAATAACTTTATTTCAAAACCATTTAAATCATATTGCATAATTAAGTTTTCTAAATACACATCTTCTACCATTTTTTCTACATGGTTTCTTGTTACAACATCTTGTCCTTCAAGAAATATTTGCATTTCAGTTTGTCTTATTTCACTTTCATCTTTAACAGCTTGCATTCGATACATAATAGCATAGGATAGAATTAATACCTCGAATAAGGTTGCCAACTTTAGATGGATCGCTTCTGTAAATAGAAAATCGATACTCAATGGTTTTAATAAAAAATAATCTATATAAAATAATAGAGGAATAAATGTTCCTAAAACATATATTTTAACATAATTATTTTTACTAAATAATAATACTCCAGCTATAAAATAAAAACTCAATACACCAAACAAAATAATATTTGTAATACTAGTTAAGGTTGGATTAAAATTAACCCATGAGCTTATTAATAATAAAAATGCAACTCCAAACGATACTAAAGAAATCTGACTTAATTTTGGAAAATATTCTTTTATAGTAAGGAATTTATCTGTAAATAAACTATGTAATCCAATTGCTAACAATAATAATGTAGATTGAATTATATGGTTTTGTGACAATCCTTCAATTCCAATTAATGGAAATAAACCTTCTGCAAAAAATAAAGCAATAACTAATCCAGCAACAGTAGCCGAGAATTTTAAAAATAGAATTTCATCAAATACTAAAAAGTATAATAAATTTAATAGAACAATAGTCAAAGCAAATCCATAAAATAATCCTTGGTTAAATAAATTTCCTTGGTATTGAATTGGAGTTACTAAAGTTTTTGCTCCAATTTCTTTTTGAAATTCTTTTTTGTAGGAATTATCTGATAATGTAGGGAAGCCTCCAAAATAAGAAATATCAGAATAATAACTATAAAGACCTTTAATTTTTATGTTATTATTCGAATAATTGGTTTTGTTCAACTTATTAAACCCCAATATTTGAATTACTTGATTTGAGTCATCAAGGTCTTGGAAATTAACTGTTTTAACTTCTTTATATTGTGAAGTATTGATGGCATAAACTGTATTTTTAAATATAAATAATACAATAAAAATAAATAAAAACTTTTGATATAATCGAAGTTTCATAATAAGTAGGTTTAATCGTTTAGGATTGGCAATATACAAAATAATTACACTTTAACTAATAAATATGCATTTAATCGATATTATTAGATAAAAAAAATGACTGTCTTAACAAAACAGCCATTTTAAAATGGAATAGATTATTTAATATAAATACTAGTTTCCTACCATATCTTCAGGTTTTACCCATAAATCAAATTCTTCTTCAGTAACATAACCCAATCTAACTGCTTCTATTTTTAATGTAGTACCATTTTCATGGGCTTTATTGGCTATTTCTGCAGCTTTATAATAACCAATCTTAGTATTCAACGAAGTAACTAACATTAAAGAATTGTTTAATTGTTTTTTGATGATCTCAAGATTTGGTTCAACACCAGCCACACAATTTAAATCAAATGAAACACAAGCATCACCAATTAACTGTGCAGATTGTAAAAAGTTAGCAGCCATAACTGGTTTAAATACGTTTAATTCATAATGTCCTTGCATTCCTCCAACAGTAATTGCCATGTCATTTCCGATTACTTGCGCACAAACCATCGTTATAGCTTCTGCTTGAGTAGGATTAACTTTTCCGGGCATAATTGATGAACCTGGTTCATTCGCAGGAATAGTTATTTCACCAATACCACTTCTAGGTCCGCTAGCCAACAATCGAATATCGTTTGCAATTTTATTTAAAGAAACTGCTAATTGTTTTAAAGCCCCATGAGACTCTACAATTGCATCTTGAGCTGCTAATGCTTCAAATTTATTTTTAGCAGTTATAAAAGGTAAGTTCGTAAACTTTGCAATATAAGCGGCAACATTTTCTGAATATCCTTTAGGAGTATTTAAACCAGTACCAACTGCTGTACCCCCTAAAGCCAATTCTGATAGATGTGATAAGGTGTTTTCCAAAGCACTAATTCCATGTTCAAGTTGCGAGGCATATCCACTAAATTCTTGACCTAAAGTAATTGGAGTAGCATCCATTAAGTGAGTACGTCCAATTTTTACTATATCTTTAAAATCTTTTGATTTTTTATATAAAGTATTGTGTAATTGTTTAACACCTGGAATCGTAACTTCAATTAATTTTTTATAAGCAGCAATGTGCATTCCAGTAGGAAAAGTATCATTAGAAGATTGAGACTTATTTACATCGTCATTGGGAAGTAATGTTTTATCACCTTCTCCGATGATCTTACCAACTAATTGATGTGCACGGTTGGCAATAACTTCATTTAGATTCATATTGCTTTGAGTACCACTACCTGTCTGCCAAATAACTAATGGAAATTGATTGTCATGCATGCCGGCCAATATCTCATCACAAACTGCGGCGATTAAGTCTCTTTTTTTTTCTGAAAGAACTCCTAGCTCACAATTGCTGTAGGCAGCAGATTTTTTTAAATACGCAAAACCATAAACTATTTCTAAGGGCATTGAAGCTTTAGCTCCAATTCTAAAATTATTACGAGATCGCTCTGTTTGGGCACCCCAGAGTTTGTCGGAAGGGACTTTTACATCTCCTAAAGTATCTTTTTCAATTCTGTAGTTCATAATATCATTTTTGAAGAGTTACAAAGGTATGCAAATGGCTAATTTTACTCAACTAAAATTGTGTATTTCCTGTTAATAATTTATAATATTTATTGTTTTTTTTCAAAAAAGCATAGTATCTTTGAACCATTATATATAATACGTTATGTTATGTTTGATTTTGATCAATATTTAGGATTCTTAGCTTTTTTAACTATTGTAACAATTGGTTTTTGGTTAATGATATTTTTAGTATCCATCCTTCCTTACTGGATTGGTGGTGCCTTACTAGAAAGGTGGAAATTAAGCCGTGAAGCTAAAAGAAAAGAAAAGAATTAAATTTTAATAGCACATAAAATAAAAAGGGTTGTGGTTTTTTCATGACCCTTTTTTTATTTAACTATAAAATAGCTTGAACAGCTTCCATAGGTCTTCCGATAGCTGCTTTTTTTCCATTAACTACAATGGGTCGTTCAATTAATTTTGGATACCTTACCATAGCTTTAATAACTTCCGTATTTGATAATTCTTTTCCTTTATAATGTTCTTTCCATTCGGGTTCATTCTTACGAACTAGTTCTATTGGTTTTATTTTTAATAACCTAATTACTTCTGATAAAGTATGTTCGGTAAAGAGCTCTTTGGTATAGTTTATTTTGTTTAGATTTAGGTTTAAATCCTCAAGCATTAAACAACAAGCTCTTGATTTATTACATCGGGGATTATGGTATATGGTTATCATAATTATTTAATTATTCGTTAATTTATCAATCTCATGTCGATAATCATATTGTAAATCTTCGTGTAGTAATGAAATCTTTTTTTCAACAAAATCCATATTTCTTTGAAACATATTAGCCAAGGCTTTACTTTTAAATATAGACGGAGAAAATTGCTTTAATTTTCTTGAAAAGTAGAGTAGGAGTTCAACTTCAGTTTCTTTGTTTTGTGAATATCGAATGTATTTTTTTAAAAGTCTAAGTATTTTTCGAATACTTTTTCTCATGTAAAAATAGCTGTCTGTATTTATAGAATCAAATTCAAGATCTATTGTTCTTTGGATACTTTTGATATATCTTTCTTCATCTGAAATTTCAAATAACAAATAAGTTAATAGTTCTTTGTTTTCTTTCTTAAAGCGAGATAAACGAAGGCAGATTTCTAATAGCTCACTATGAGATTTGTAATTTAGTTCTGTTTTTACTTCTTTTAAAGTTGCAGCTTTCATGTATTGCAAAGATAATTTTTTAATTAATAAACTCTAGTCAACTCACCATATTCTAATATCTTTCCAGTTGTTGTTTTTAATGAAAGTTT
>Ga0222717_10004148_pt1 | contig 10736 bp, 3 predicted proteins | sample C33_18DmetaG_FD_165053 | JGI IMG/M metagenome (GOLD analysis project Ga0222717, IMG submission 165053) | Estuarine water microbial communities from San Francisco Bay, California, United States - C33_18D | ecosystem: Environmental > Aquatic > Marine > Unclassified | place: USA: California...
TATGTAAACCAATACTAGAAGATATAAGTATAGAACAAATATGTTTTTTATATGATTTTGATATACTTAATTTTTCACTCCAAATAACTCCAAATAACTCCAAAATCACTCCAAAATCACTCCAAATCACTCCAAAATCACTCCAAAACACTATTATTAGCACTAATACTGATTTACAATGTGAATTTTGCTATAAAACATTTTCAAGGAAAGATAATCTAACAAAACACTTAAAAATCTGTAAGATAAAAAAAAATAATGAAAAAAAAACAGATAATCAATTATGTCTTATGAAAAATGAAATAAGTAATTTGAAAGAAGAATTATCTAAAACAAAAATGGTAATAACAAATAATAAAATAAATAATAAAATAAATAATAAAATAAATAATAAAATTTCTAATAATAATTCTAATAATACACAAAATATAAATATTCATATAAATAATCTTGGCGAAGAAAATATAAAACATATAGATTACAATTTCTACAATAATATACTAAAAGGAATATATGGTGCTGTACCTAAATTAGTTGAAAAAATACATTTTGATAAAGAACATCCAAGGAAACAAAGTTTCCAGTGGCAACAAGTTGCCTTAGAAAATCAAAATATAAAATTAACAAATAAAAAAGAACCCTATATAAAAATAAGAAAAAATAATAGATGGAAATTAGCATATCGAAAAACAGAAGTATTAGATTTAATTGATAGTAAATGTTTTTTATTAAGTCAAAAATACAATAAATTATTAGAAAAAAATCATAATTTATCTGAAGAACAACAAGCTAAAATAGAATCTTTTATAGAAAAATATAATGAGGATAATAAAGTGTTAATAGATGATTTGATGAACAAAACGGAATTAATGTTATTAAATAATAGTTAGATAATATTATGTATATTACATATTAAAGGATAAAGTATATGTATTAAATTATCTTTATAATAAGTAATATTATTTTTAATAAATTTAATTTTATAATACATAGTATTTATTAATATAGAAAAATGTTTATAATCAATACATTTATTATTTATAAAATAAATAAATTCAATATGATAACGCATAATATTATTTGAAATTGTATTGTTTTTTCTTTGTAATATAATATTATTTTTATATTTTATCAAATTTTTTTTATTAGACATTAACCAAGTATTATATATATTTATCATACGGTATATATAATCAGAACATGTAGATACTTTTAATGTTTTCAAATTTTGTAAATGTAAAAATTTTTTAATATTATGTAATTTATCAATTATAATATTTATATAATAGTACTGATTTGTATATTCTATAAAATGTATAAATCTATTAAAATCTAATGGTTTTATAAATACTTCATCTACACCAGCTCTATAAAATTCTTTAATATAATCATCTACATTATGTGCGGTATGACCTACTACTATACCCCAATATTTATTATTACGTATCCATTTTATAGTAGCTGGACCATTTAAGCTGTTCATTTCAAAATCCACTAATATAATTTTATATACATTTTTATTAATAAATAATTTATCAAATACATTAAATCCATCATATGAAATTTCACAAGATATATTTAAATTATTTAAACGTGTTTTAAGTATTTCACACATAATTTTATCATCATCGACTATTAATACGTCACAAGTTGTATAAATTTTCATTATATATATTATATATTATCTTATAATAAGTTATATAAATTATTTATAAACATAAAAATCTACATTATAAACGATTTTCAAATTGAATTAATAGTAATACATGTTAATATTTAAACAAAAATATTATATTATAATATAATAATCTAAATATGGGTTCTGTTATAAGCCTAATGAATATAATAGAAATTAATGATAATACTAATATAAATAATAAAAAAGCTAAACCTAAATTACATTTATTATCTCCATGTTTATCAAAAAATAAAAATAATTATACTGAAAAAAGTTGTAATGTTCCGTGGAAATATAATGAAGAATATATTACTTAAATAATTTTATCCAGTTATTTTTTAAAATATTTATATCTAAATTTTTAGCCCACATATAACCTCTAAATTTAAAATCTTCTTTTTTTTCTTCATTATTCATTAAATTCATAACATCATAGCAAGTTTTATTAATATAATTAGGGTCATTTAAATCATAATTTATTTGTAATCCACGATCATCTATTGTTGTATTTAATCCACCTATATTATTGTATATACATACAGTTTTATATAGTTGTGCTTCTGCAGCACAATTACAAAAAGTTTCAGGAAAATTTGTAGGATAAAAGAAATATTCACTACGTAAACATTCATTTGCTATAGTTTCTTGTGATTCTTTACCATAAATAGTAACATTACTTAATAATTTTATTTTTTTTTGTATATTTTCTGTAAACTCATCTTTTCTAAATACAACTAATGATATATAAATAAAATTTTGAATAAAAAGTAAACAATCTAATAATATTTCTAGTCCCCTATTAGGATCAGACATATATATAAATCTATTTTTGATAATAGATATATTATCTTTATAATATGTAGTATCTAAGGGATTAGATATAATAGTATGTTTAAATAAATGTAATTCATAAACTTGTTGTAAATTATTTAGATGCCAATTTGATAAACATATTATACCTGTAATTTTGTCTTTTAAATTATATAATAAATTATTACCATTATTATGTAATATTAATCCTTGATAATAAGGATTAATAATAGTATCACATACCCAAATAAATATTTTATTTGCTTTAATTTTGTTATATATAAAAAAATTAATATAGCGTACAATAACTAAAATATCAATATTTTTAAAGTTTTTTATTTTATCATTATTCAAATAATTAACATTATTATAAATTATTTCTTCATTTACATTTAAATTATGAACAAAAATATAAATATCATATAAATCAGTTAATGATTCAGCTAGTTTTATGGTATTAATTTCACTACCAAATACATTTTTATTTTTATAATTATATCCATTAAATGATTCACTATATCCCATATAAAATGCTAAAATAGATTTCATATAATAACATAAAAAAAAAACTTTAAATTTTATACTTATTATTATAAAATTTAAGGATTTTTTATATTTTGAAATTTTTTATTTTTAAAGCTTTATTTTTTTTTTATTTTTGATGTTAATTAGTAAAACTATTATCCATCAACATCCAATAACCTGTTCCTGTTTCATTACCATATTTATAAGCATTTACACTATCGTCTGTTGTAGTATCAATATAAATTAAATTAATACACATACCTCCTCTATTTAAAACTAAATCAGCTGAAACAAATTCATTATCATTTGCATCACAAAATGAATCTATTCTAATAATTACATCTGTGTTATATCCAGCATTAAGTCTATTATTAATATTAAATGTAGTTTCAAATATAGGATGTAAACAAAGTTTAATAATTTGACCATTAAATTTACCTTCAGATAATTTTAATTTAATATAAATATCTTTATTATTATAAAAATCAGTAAGTAAGGTATGTGAATTATCTATAACAATATTATTTATATAAATAATATTAATTGTTTTGGTATTTGTTTGTGTTAATTCATAAAATTCTGTTGATAAATCATCAGATATATAATCATCATCAATATTATTATTTGAATATAAATCAGTTGTTTTTATCATATTAGGTATATAACACATATTATATTTAATAAATACATTACCAACCATATCTAATATGTAATTATGATTTGCAGCAATTCGTATACCACCACTACTAGATATATTAATATTGTTTGTTGATGTAATATTATAAAATCCTGTAGAATCTATTCTATTATTTTCTTTAGATTTAGTATAAAATTCATTATCATATGTTTCATTAGAATCACCTACTATTTTTATATTATGACTATTACCAATATTATATTTAATATTATTATGTTGAGTTAAATAAAATTTATTATTAAATTTTTCAGTAGAAGTATCACCAATATTAATATTATAACTTTTAGACAAATTAGTTTGAACATTACCATGTATAGTTTTAAATGAACTTGTATTATAAGTTTCAACATTATTACCATCAATAGTAATTGATAAATTATTTTTTATACTAATATTACTAGTAGAATTAAATGTAGAAATATATTTATTATTATTATCAGCACTTGGATTACTACCTAATAATAATGAAGCATCTAAATGACACACTAAATCAGTATTATTATTAGTGGTGGTTGGTAATGTATCAGACCCTGTGCTAGAATAATTATTAGTTGAAGATTGTGCTGCTGTATAATAATCTGTTGTATTTGTTTCATAAACTTGATATTTTTTATTTAAATATTTTACAAATTTGATTCTATCAGCACTTGATAATATACTATTGAAAACTAATATTTCATAAATACGATTATCTGTTCCACCCCATGAAGGTAATGTTGAATTTTGAATAGCATTAGCTTTATCATGTAATGTTATATATCTATGTAATGGCGTTATTACATTTTCTAATTTAATTTGTGTAATAGTAAGTTTATTTCCTGAAATTAAAGATTCAACATATAACCTATATTTAGTATATGGATTATTGTTTGTAAATGTAAATTCTCGTGCTTGACTCCAATCAGAAGAGCCCAAATTTTCTTGCGAATCAGTAAAAGTAGTCCAAGCTCTTGTAGTATAATTATAATATTGAATATAAAAAATCTTAGCTGAATTATCTCCATTAGTATAATGTATTTGTGGTGTTATAGTATATTTATTTAAAATAGTAGGTGTAGCAAACTGAAAACCAATCCATTGATTTTGATTTCCTGTAACCAATTGTGTTGTAGGGTGTTCTATATTAGGTAAAATATTTGTAGAATTATTTAGTATTTTAAGTTTTTTTATTGTTATCCATGCTTTACCTTTTGGATAATTAGTAGTAGGTGCTTCATGTTCAACCCATTCTTCAAATAAAAATCTATACATTTTATAATTTGTTTGTGCAAATGTATAACTATATGTATAATTATTAAAATTTCCTGAATTAGCTAACCATGTATTTTCTTTAGTTTGTGGAGATACTATATCTTGTGCATTAATAGTAACCCATGTTTTAAAATCATCTGATCCTTGAAATTTCCATTTTTTCAAAAAACCTGGTGTATTTTTATCATTACTTTCTCCAACGGAATTACCATAAGACATTTCAATCTGATATTGATTTGCTGCTGTTGCTGTATTATAATTATATCCTAAATATGTATCACAAACCCATATACCTGTTGCTTGATTATATAAACCATCATGATTTAAATGTAAAGGATAACGCCAATATTGCGTCTCCCCACCATTTACATATAAAGCGGCACGAAGACCCGTATCATTACTTATATATGTTTGTGACAAAAAGTGAAAAGCAGCAATAGCAGTATCACTAAAATTAGTAATATAACCAGCCACAGTGGTACTATAATCATCATATATTACATCATATGATCTAAGTAAACTATAAGATGCATCTCTTTCTTCCCATTTAACTAATGTATGACGAGCCGAACTCGAATATTCAGTACTATTATCACCATCAGTCAAATGTGGTATATAAGCGTGATCACCAGAATATGCACTGAAATCAGCATTCGCAGTTATATCATTAGTAATAGGATTAACAGTTTGAATTTCAGTTATATATTTTGTATTATTAACATTAATAAATCTTTTATCTACACCAGATGCTGTTGAATTTTGTTTTAATAAATATACTTTATTAGCATATGCTTGATTAGTAGCATTATCAATAGAATTAACATGTATATTATCAGAACTAGCAATTGCAGAATTATAAACAGACCATTTTTTATTTAAATATTCTGTAATTTCTAATATTTTAGAAGAACTTAATACCTCTTTATATAAAATTATTTCAACCAATAATAATGGCAAATACAGTCCACCTCCTCCAGTAGGATATATACCACCAAATGATAGATTTGTATTACTAGCAGTAGAATCAATATTACAACTAAATATATGTATGTCATTATTTATAAAACTAGAATTAAATGATTCATTATTTAATAAACTATTACTAAGTCCTACATTAGTACCATTTCTAATTAATTGTGCCGTATTATTACCATCAAAATCAAATAAAGAACTGTAATTAAAATTTTCATCAGAATCGATTTTAATTACATAAAATAATGTTCTTACATTATTACTAAGATTAGATAACTGTATATTAGTTGCTGCGTTTCCATTTATTTCTAAACCAGTAGTATTATCAACAGTGTTGTATTTTAATCTAGGATTTTGATTATTATTAATAGTAAATGTATAATTATTATTTGTAAATCTATCCTGCCATTCTGTTATATAACTACCTACTGATGGTTGAGGAGTTCCATCATTATATATTTGTGATGAATCTAAGTGAACAATAGGTTGAACAATAGGTTCATTAATAGTTAAAGGTAATGTGTTAGATGCATTAGATGAATAGTCTATATCACCAACAAATGTAGCATGATTAGAAGTAGATACATGTAAAACACTACCTTTGCTATTAGCATCAGTATTAAATAAATGAGCCATTATAATTGTTTTAGCAGATTTATTAGAACCTAAATCTATTTGTACACCATTTTTATTATTATCAGTACCACTTAATACATAATTATATGTATCTGAATAATATACTGCTGGATTATTAGTAGAACTAATACCATTGGCATTATTACCACTTATATCTTGCCATAATGTTATAGGTTTACCAGTTATTGGTATAAATTTATTAGAAATATTTAAGTCACCATAAATATTAGTAGTTTTACCATATACATCTATAGTGTTATTTTTATTAATAATTATACTATTATCATTATTAATTATATTTGTAGAATGATTTCCAATATTTATATTATTAGTAATAGATGATAATTTATATGTACCTGTAATTGTTTTAGTTAAATCATCTTTAGTTATCATAGTAGAATCTTTTTTATATGTTTCATCACAATTATCATTTATTACATATTGACTTGTTAATTTACCATCTAAATTATAATTTTTAGTATATGTTTCAATTAAATTTCCGGTAAGTGTTGTATTAAGATTTTTACCAATAGTTATATTACTTAATACAATTTCCTTATTAGTATTATCTTTATTAAAAAATTTGATATATGTTCCACCTATATCTTGTGTTAAATTTCCTAATATAGTAGTATTTTTATTTACATTAACATTTTCAAATACATTATTTTTTACATATTTATTTAAACTACCACCAATATTTATATTATAATGTCCTGTAATTGTTTTACTATTAGTAGAATATATTGTTTCAGAAACATCTGAATCTATAGTTAAATTACTACTATTTCTATTAGTTTTATTAACAGAACCAGTAATAGTTTCAACTAAGTTATTAGAAGTAGTAATTAAATTATTTTTAAAATTATTAGTTGTTATATTATTATAAGTAATAGTTTTATTACCTGATATAATATTAGTTAAATGACCATTAATAGTGATATTTCTATTTGAAGAATAAGTTGCTGTAGAACTATTATAATTCAATACTAATTCACCTGTTACAGTTTCTTTTAAATTATTAGAAATTTTTATAGTTTTATCTTGTTTATATGTTTCAGTATTTTCACCAAATATATTTAATGTTTTAGAACCAAGATTAATATTGTATTCATTTGGTGTAGATGTTTCACTAGGTAAAATAGTAGTTGTTTTGGAATATTTTATTGTTTCAAATAATTGTGTATTATCTGTTTTAATTTCCCATAATAATGCATTTGTTTTTTGATTAGAAATAAAATGTGTATCATCTATACCAAATGTATTATCACCTGCGCGTAATTCTGTTTTAAATTTTTTAAATGATAGTACTTCAGTTTCTTTATCATTATTTGAAACATTTTTACCATAAAATACAAATAATAACCAATAAAATTTATTTTGGGAAAATGATTGATTATATATTGATTCAAAATGATTATTAGTTATAGTATTAAATTGAGTTGTAGCATTAAAATATTCACTTGAATGTAATTTAATTATTTGTTTAGAACCATCTACTGTTGGTGTAATTCTAGCAACTGTATTACTATATGTATCAGATAAAGTAAAATTTTTACTATCTATTCCATATATTTCAAAACGAATTGGTAAATGTTTTTTATCAGTCTCTACTTCAAATTGAAATTTATCATTTGGTAATATATATTTACCATTTTTATTATTATCATTATCATTTAAAGGAACTAACCATAATTGTCTATTAGAACCAGTAACACCTCCATTAGTTGAATTATAACCTTCATTAACTGAGGCTGTATTTAATAATGTAAATGGATTAGAAAATCCAGCAGTAATTGAACTAGGTATAGTTGATATTATATCAAAATAAACAACCCATTTTTTATTTAAATATTCTGTAACGCTTAAAACTTCTGTATCTGTTAATGCAGAATCATAAATTAGTATTTCAAATACATGTGTATTTCTCCAACCAGCATGTGAATAATTACGATCATGACCTATACTTGATGCATTTACAGGTGGATTATTATTACTTGTTACTAAACTAGTTATAACTGTTTGATTTTCAAATCTAATAGTATCTCCAACATATTTCTGTTCATTATTAACTTTTGTAACACCATTTACAACATCACTATGAGAGGCTGATTTCCAGTAATTACCACCATTTGTTTTAAAATGAGAATAAGTTGAGTAATCTGAACCATTATCATTTAGTATATCTGAATTGCCAACATTATTTTCACTAATTACCCAAAATACCGTCCTAACACCTGATATTCTTGTAAATTGATAACTTTGACCATGAAATAATATACCAGGTTTTGAATTTTGTATTCCAGTTTTATATTGCGTTGTAGCAAAATTATGTTGAGTATTAGTCCATTCAGTTAAATTATTATTTGAATCAGCTAAATTACTTAGTGTACTTAAATCATCACCATCATTCAAACCTACATTATTATTATTATTAATATTTGTAGCATCAATATGTAATTTTAATCCATTTGTAACAGGTAATGTATTAGAAGCATTAGGTGAATATGTATTAGAAGTTATTTTATATATTAGTTTATTTTCTAGTGTTTGTAATGTAGTTGAATCACCATTATTATAATTAGTTTCTGTAACAGATATTTCAGTATCATTATTATTTAAAGTAAATTTTTTTAAATTATAATTAGGTCCTGTTATATTATCATCTTCTAACATTGTAGAGCTATTTACACTATACAATGTAATATTTTCTAATACTTCACTAAAGTAAGAAATATTTAATTTAGATTTAGGATTCATACTTACACCATTTGGATATATACTACCTGTTCCTCCCTTAGAATCCAATGGTACTAAATAACTATTACCTATTTTTAATTTACTTATACTATTATTTGTGTCTTCAAATGTAAAACCATCTGTTATATTAGTATTATTAATATGTGTATTAGTATATGTTCTAGTAGGTTCTGTTTCTGTAGTCCATGTATTTCCATCAGATGTTTTTAATATTTGTCCTGCATAATATTTATTTGTTTCACCATTAAAGTTAGTTAAAATTCTAGTTTTAGAATTATTCGCCTCTAAATTCCATTTATTAACTATTTCATATGTATCAAACCCTTTATCATAATAATTTGAATTACTATTAAAATGTTCTAAAATAGTTTCTATATTTGTATTAGTTAAATTTATATCAGAAACTAATGTTTGTTTTATACTAGCATTAGTAGAACTATTTGTAGCTTTTAATGCTATTAAATATCTATCAACAGTTTCTGATAATGTAGTATCATTATCTATATCTTTATTATGCCATTGTACTACTTTATTTTTAATAGTATATTGAGAATTATTTAATAAATTTGTAGTATAATCATTTATATAATCAGCACTTCTAATATATATATCATCTTCTACTATTTTATTAAGATTTTCTTTAATTGCTATAGTTTTATTAGATTTATATGTTTCATTTGTATTTTGATGTATAACTAAATCTTTTGTAGATTGATTTATTATTTTACTATTTGTATCAATTTGTATTCTTAAATCTTTTTTGTAATCATCTTCACTATGTTTATTAATTAAATTACTTTTAGCACCACTTACTATAGAAGTTAAATTATTAGATATAGTTATATTACTATTTTTATTAATAGTAGTTGTAGAATCATCTTCGATTATTTTTACTAAATTTTCTTTATATAATTTTGTTTTATTAAGATTAACAGTAAAATTTATAGCATTATTAATTAATGTAACATTTTTATTATATGTTATATTATCATTTAATCTAATTTCAGAAGAACCAGCATTATATATTGAAGTTTGGTTTTGTTTTATAATTAAATTAAGATTCTTATTCATTTGAATATATTTATTATTAAATGTTTCAAAACTATCATCTTTAACAGTTATATTATTATTACCTAAATAGTTTATATTTGAATTAACTATAGTTTCTGTCAATGTTCCTGCTATTGTAGTATTTTTATTACCTGTATAAGATTCTTCACAGTTATTAATATGTCTATGTAAATCAGATTGATATAATTCTTTTATAGAATATGTTATACCTCCTTCAGTAATAGAATTTTTAACATAGGTATAACTTTTATTTTTAATAGTTTCTTCAGAATCATTTTTAAATGTAATTTTGTTATATTGATGTATATTAAGATTAGCAAAACCTGTAGTTATTGA
>Ga0222717_10004152_pt1 | contig 10727 bp, 14 predicted proteins | sample C33_18DmetaG_FD_165053 | JGI IMG/M metagenome (GOLD analysis project Ga0222717, IMG submission 165053) | Estuarine water microbial communities from San Francisco Bay, California, United States - C33_18D | ecosystem: Environmental > Aquatic > Marine > Unclassified | place: USA: California...
AAAATCCTTTCTATGCAGTTAACAGAACATGTTAAACCTGCACCTAAAGTTGAGACTGTAAAGTCATACAACGATGAAGAAGAAGGACAATTTGTATCATTAGTTAATGATGGTGCATTTATTGAAGATATCGCAGAAGCTATGGGCAGAAGCGTTAATTCAATCAGAGGAAAAGCTTTATCACTACTAAGAGCTGGTGAAATCAATGCTATTCCTAAGCAGAAAGAAACTAAAGGTTCTAGCAAAGCTGACCCTTTAGCAGGTGTCGACATTGACGGCATGACTGTTCAAGAAATTGCTGATGATATCGGCAAAACTGTAAGAGGCGTGAAAACAATGCTTACTAGAAGAGGTCTACAGTGCTCAGACTATAATGGAGCTGCTAAAAAAGAAATAGGCTAATACCTATTCATCCTTGGGCGAGCTTCGGCTCGCCTTTTTTTCAACTATAAATTGTAAGTGGAGAGACAATTTGACCCTAGAAAGTGCATTACTAAAGCAAATACTTGCGAACGGAGACTTTGAGACTTGGAATGGTCTGAAGGAACATTACTTCCCTGAAGGAGAGTATCGTAAGTTATGGCGTGTAGTAGATAAGCATGTACACAAGTACAATAACTTACCTACGTTTGAGGACTTAAAATTAGAAGTTCGTTCACGTGATTTGCAAGAGAAAATCTATGCCATAGAAACAGTTGAAACAGATATCGAGTCCATACTCTTATTGGACTATCTGAAAAACCAATTCACACAATCCGAAATCCTATCAAAAATAGAAAACTATGTAGATCATCAAGTTGCAATCTCTGACGCTAGAGAAAATATAGACTTGTTGCAAGAAATTGTCGTCCAAGTAGAAGATGCAGTAGACACAAATGATGAAGCAGACGACATGAATACAGTAGAATTATTTGATAGTGCTGAGGATTTAGCCAAGTTTTTACCGCTCGGTCTGAATCAAGAATATGACTTAGACTATACATTCTCTCCCAAAGACTTGGTCGTTATCGGTGGACATCGTGGTGGAGGTAAGTCCTTTACATGTTGTAACATTGCTGCTGCCGCACAAGAAAGAGGCAAGTCAGCACTCTATTTTACTATCGAAATGGACACTAGACAAATGTTGCAGAGAATCTGTGGCATACAAACTGGTATCAATAGTGGTCGTATCAAAGCAAAGAATCTTACTCCTATGGAGTGGGATAAAGTTGCTCAATGGTGGGCTGCTAGATTCGATAATGGAACAGAAGCATATAATCAATGGCGCGACCATGAAGATTTTGACAAGTTTCACTATCAACTTAGTAGAAACAAGTTAGCAGATGTTCCTCAAATAGATATACATTACGATCCTTCTCTTACATTAGCTAAAATTATTAGTGTAGTAAGACAGAAGCAAGCCCAGTTACCTAACTTGGGTATTGTAATAGTAGACTATCTAAACCAAGTAAAACGCCATAACGCACCAAATCGTCAAGGTCAATATGATTGGACCGAGCAAATCGAGATCTCAAAAGGTCTCAAATCTCTCGCACAAGAGAGTAAAGTTCTAGTTCTCTCCGCTTTCCAGACTAATGAGAAAGGAGAGGCAAGATTCTCGAAAGGAATCTTGGATGCTGTTGATGCTGCTTACAGTATTCAGCATTGGGGAGACACAGAGCCTTGTATTAAGTTTAAGTGTGACAAGATGAGAAGTGGTTCAATCGAGCCGTTCACATCTGAAATGAACTGGGAGACACTAAAGATCGGGCCTCACACAGCCTTAGACCCAGATGAAAAGTCAGAGATTAAAGAAACAATGACAACAGGAGAAAGTACCTACGACATATGATAATACATGATAAAAAAGAAGTATACATTCATATACCCAAGTGCGGAGGGATTGCTGTAACTAGAAGTTATATAGCACAATACTTTATGAAAGATAAAAAGAATACTTTAGTGCATAGAAGTTGGAAAGGTGGAGTAACTGCTGAGTACATTAGAGAAGGAAAGAAAGACCGTACAAAAGGTTTACACTACAATAACATACATGCAACGTATGACCAAATAGCAATACAGTACCCAGACTATAAGTACTTTACCGTAATAAGAAATCCTATTGATAGATGGGAAAGTTTATATAGGCATGGATGTGATAACAACTTCATAGTAGATTGGGATATAGTTACTTGGACAAAGAATGCAATATCTTCCTTAGAAAATGGAGCTTACTGGGGAACAGCACAGAATTTAGACTATTTTGAAAAAGCACACTTTAGATTAGGAAACTTAGAAGTTCTGTATTTACCAGCATGGACATATTATAGAGAGCCAGAAGTAGAAGTGCATAGACTAGAAGACCATACAATATGGGAAGCTACTGGAACAGTATTCAATAATCATCATAAATCAATTACTCAAATTCCTGAGTATAACAGAGAGTTAGTACAGGAGTTGATTTATGGTTATTACAAGAAGGATTTTGAAAGATGGAATCAATAATCGATTTAGGTTCACTACCTGAATACCCTAAGATATTTAATGAAGCTGACTGGAATAACAGTATAGGAATACAAAGAAAAACAGAACTAAGTATCTTTAGAGACTGTGATACTATTCCTTTAATGTGGGAGTACGCAAAAGGTAAACCCCACGAAGTAGCAGCTACTACAGAGTTTTATGAGAAGTATTTTGATAAATTATACTTCTGGTGGATTGAATCTAAACTATTACAATACTATAGGTACGGACATATAATAAGTGCCTTGTTTGCTAGATTAAAGCCTAATGGGGAACTTAAACCCCATGTTGATGGAGGAATATCAGTAGTTCATAATCACAATATACATATACCTATCACAACAAATAAGGACTGTCTGTTTACAGTTGGAAATCAAACAAAACATCTACGAGCAGGTTATATGTACGAAGTTGATAATACAGTAACACACTCTGTAGTCAATGGAGATAGTCCTAGAATACATTTAATAGTTGAATGGCATAATCCTGCCAGAGTAAAAGGATATTACGATACAGTAGAAAGCGTACATGGTGACGGAAAGATTTACAAAATTTGGAGAAAAAAATGATACTATACACAGAAGCACAACTAGAAGAAGCATGGCACTGCCATTGCGCAGAAATTGCATACAATAATCAAGAAAGCATTGTACATGTAGAATTTCCTTCACTAGAAGTATTTAGATTAATGTACGAAGAAACAATAGAGGACATACATAATGGCCATATATAATGCAATAGCGGGTACAATAGGGGCAGGCAAAACCACTGTCTGCAAAGAACTTTCTCAGTACATTCCAGTTAGTTATGAGCCTAAGTCTCCTTACTTAGAAAGATTCTATGAAAATCCGAAGAAGTGGGCTTTTCATATGCAAGTATGGATGATACAAGAAAGAAGAGGACAAGCATTAGAATTAGAGGTAGCATCTTTCGAGCATGTAAGGATAGACCGCTGGCCAGGAATCGCAGATAGAACATGCTTTGAAGATACAATATTTCGGGAAATGCTATACAAGCAGGGCAACTTATCTAAAGTAGAATATGAAATGTGCAGAGATATGCACAATAGATACTGGAAGCCAAGTATGGCACCTAAGAATATTATATACCTAAGAGTAAGTGCAGAAACTTCTATAGCTAGAGTTAGAGAACGAAATAGAAACGCAGAAATTGAGGTAAGTGATGAGTACTTACGCGATCTACACAGAAGATATGAAGAATGGGCAAAAGAAATGAGAGGAGATTTCTTTCATATTGTGGATTGGAATGAGCCTGATATGGATAAGATATACCAAATATTGCGCGACCATTGCTTCCCCACAGATGATTACACCGAGGTAGAATGGTCATAGTAGATGAAAAGCGTATATTTATTCATATACCAAAGACTGGTGGAACATCTATTAATCAAAGATACATACAAACAAAAGGTATCAAAACTAGAGTAGCATTGCCAAGACATCCTTTTATTATACATAATGAGAAAAGAAGTGAATGGCATTTTACCTATGATAGAGCTTACACACAGTTCCCTGATTTTGAGTATTTTACAGTTATTAGAAACCCTCTTGATAGATGGGTTAGTGTGTATAAGCACTTTCTAGTTAGGAAACTTGTGTCAGAAGGAATAGAAAAATGGACAGAAAAAGTAATGAAAACTTTACCTGCCTTTGATTTTTTAGATTCTAAGTACCAGTATGACTACACACAATACGAGAAATTTATACATCCACAATGGATGTACTATAGAGAGCCTGAAGTACAGGTACATACTATAGAAACTATATGGAGTGCTTTAGGGTTAGCTCCGCAACACATAAAGAAGGGAATAGATATTCCAGATTATAACGGAAAAGAAGTTAGAGATATGATATATAACTTCTATAGAAAGGATTTTAAAAGATGGCAGATGATAGAGTAAGTAGAGAAACAGCAGAGGTAATACCTTTAGCTCCACATACTTGGTATGTACGAAAGATTGGGTGGTTGTTAGAGCAACCAAAAGTATTAGAGAATATTATGGAGGTTCCACCCAATGAACCACTCAGGGAGGCACTAAAGAAAGAAGGAGTACGTTCTCCTTTTCTATGTATGCCAAACTGGTACCCCATAGCGGGTAGTCAACGACTAAGAGTTCTTAGTGAGATACCTGAACTACACGAACAAGAAGTAAGAGTCTGTAGATTCGATCAAGAGTGGTGGTTACATTACTATCTTTGGTCGGACATAGATTTCAGAGACAAAGCAGTAGCAGTCTGGTTTCAAATGGCAGAGTTAGTTTGGAAGTCCAGGTACTATGAAGATGACCCAAAATTTAGAGAATACGAGAGGATAGGAGATGAACTTCCATGGAAGCACAAGAATACAAAAAATTACAAATAAATGGGGATTCTTTCCCCCACATTACTGGGAGGCAGTAGATTTTATGATAATATCTGATAAAGAAAATGAGTACTTGAAAGGAGAGTATAGGCAAATCCACAGCCGAAAAGATGTGGGAATGATGATTGGAGAACAAATCATGTATTGGGTTTGGAATGTTCAAGATTTATCCTTTGAACATGAAGGAGTTATACTACAAGACTTTGGTTGTGGTAAAGCATGGCCGTACAAGAAGAGACATATACATAGGTTATGGAATGTTGAGAAAGTGCTTTTACACGACTTTGGCATACCAGAGTATGAACACAAACCAGAAGTAGGAACATTCAATGCTTTAGTAGCTTGCGATGTACTAGAGCATATACCTGAAGAAGAAATAGATGCAACTTTAGAATATTGGTATAGTAACCCAAATATGAAGTTTGTATTTGCAACTATAGCAGGATATCCTGCCAGAGCTACGCTTAGTGATGGTAGAAACGCTCATGTCACTATAAAACCAAGAGAATGGTGGATTGAAAAAATACGTAAATATGCTAATTGTAAAACAGAGATAATCTACTTTCCTGAGATTGGCAGACAGTATAAAGCGCAGCGTATCATAGTCGAAAATAATTCTTGACAAATCCTTAAAATTTTGATATAATATATGTAATTATGATAGCAGAAGACTTACTAAGAGAGAAGAAAATTGATTACCGCATCTCAGGACGAGACGCTGTAATCTCATGCCTAAACCCAGAGCATGATGATAGTAACCCTAGTATGAGGGTTGATAAAGTTACAGGTATATTTAACTGTTTCTCTTGCGGATATAAAGGCAATCTGTTTACATACTTTGGCGCACCTGCTTCTCCACTAGAAGTTCGTATGCACAGAATCAAAGAAAAAGTAAATAAAGTTAAAAGCGAAACTGTCGGAATCCAACTCCCAAAGGATCGAGTACCGTGGAAAGGTGGTGGAATCAGAAATATATCTGAGGAGACTCTTGCAATATGGGGAGCGTTCACATGGAACGTACCTCAATTCGAGAATCGTATCATCTTTCCTATACGCGACATCCGAGGAAAGACAGTGGCTCTGATTGGTAGAAGTCTGGACGACTTCAATATGAACAAGTATTTCATATATCCGAATGGTGCAGAGATGCCATTCTGTCCAGCTAAAATAAAACCAATACAGAATAGAGTTATATTGGTGGAGGGCATCTTTGATGCTCTTAACCTTTGGGACAAAGGTCTCAAGAATACAGTGTGCTGTTTTGGCACACAACAAGTTAATTGGGTTAAGCTAAGTCTACTCAAACTCCAAGGAGTACAAGGAGTAGACATTATGTTTGACGGAGATGAAGCGGGTGTAAAAGCTGGCGAGATGGCAAAAGGCTTGGCAGAACAACTAGAGTTAAGTGCTAGAGTAGTAAAACTACGAGATAATATAGACCCTGGCAACTTAACAAAACCAGAAATAGAAAGATTAAAGGAAAAATTATATGGCTAAGGTACAGCGGGATTGGGGCGAAGAAAGAAACGCAAAGATTAGAGAAAAACTAGAGTGGAATAAGCTTACCAATGCGGAAAAAAGAGAAAAAGCAGGATATAATACCGTATACGAAGATGAAGAGTGGAAACCTATAGTTTTAAAGAATGGATATATTAGTCCTATTTACGGAGTATCACAGTATGGAAAACCTAAGAATTTGCAAACAGACAAACTATTGGCAGTCTCTGAATCATATGGAACAGGTGATCACAATTACTTTGGTTTTTCTATCCGAATAGACATTCAAGATTATAAAGAGTGGACAGGAATAGATAAGACGGGGGCGCAGAAAGAGGGCGGTAATCGAGAGGCTAAGAAATTTGTACACGCAGGTACTTGTCACCAGTATGTAATGAATACTTGGAAACCTTTTGACGAGAATCTACTTCCAGAACTAGTAGAATGGTGGCCTAAATTTACTCCTGAACTAAAAGCAATTATAAGAGACTCAATTATAATAGACCATCTCGATGATAATAGAGCAAATAACCATGTGAGTAACTTAGTATACACAACACAAACAGCAAACAATTGGATAAACAAGGGCGGATAATGACTAAAGTAGCAATAATAGAAAAAACAATGTCAAGTACTAATTATGATAAGTACTTTGACTTCGAGTATGACCGATTTGCGTTATGCTCAGATAGTAGTAAACAAAAAATTCTGAAAAGAGATGTAGACATCGAAATCGAGACAGACTCGTACGATTGGCTCATTCTTGTAGGTTCAGAGCCTTTCAAAAACTTCACGAGAAAGACATCAATAACAGAGTACAATGGAAAAATTGTTGATGATAAGTTTTTGGCTTTGATTAATCCTGCAATGATAAAGTTCAAACCAGAAGCAAAGAAAGCGTTCGAGGAAGCAGTCGAGAGTATAACGGGATATGTAAGCGGAGAACTAACACAGAAGTCGCTAGGCGATGATAAATGCTTTGGTATCGAAGATACAGCAACCCTTCATAGATATCTAAAAGATGCTTTAGAGTACCCTTTAGACTATATCGCACTTGACTCAGAGACTTCATCTTTATATCCTAGAAATGGATATATGCTTGGTTTCTCTATGTCATACAAGAAAGAACATGGAGTATATGTAGACTGTGAGTGCATTGACGGCACTGCAGAATTACTTATGCAGGACATCTTTAATAAGAAAAGAGTAGTATTTCATAACAGTAAGTTTGACTTACAATGGTTTGAGTATCATTTCAACTTTGAGTTCCCACACTTTGAAGATACAATGCTTATGCATTATATGTTTGATGAGAACCCAGGTACACATGGTCTTAAGACTCTTGCTATCAAACACACAGATTATGGAGACTACGAAGCAGAACTTGATAACTGGAAAGCGGCTTATATCAAAAGAACGGGAATCCTTAAAGGAGACTTTAGTTATGATTTGATTCCTTTTGAAGTTATGAAAAGTTATGCTGCAATGGATGCCATAGTAACATTTCTGTTGTTTCAAAAGTTTGAAGCAGCTATATTGAGAAATGAGAAACTATATTGGGTATATAAAGAACTACTAGTAGAGGGTGTTAGATTCCTCAAAGATGTAGAATCCAATGGTGTTCCTTTTGACAAGACTCGTCTAGAGTTTGGTCAGAAAAGAATGGGCGAAGATATACAAAAAGCAGTAGACGCCCTACAAGAGTTCCCTGAAGTCAAAGCATTTGTTGCGGCTAAGGGTGGATTTAATCCTAACTCAACTCTACAGCTTAGAAGTCTATTGTTTGATTACATAGGCTTAGCCCCAACGGGTAAGAAAACGGGTACTGGTGCTGATAGCACTGATGCCGAAGTATTGGGTATACTAGCAGAACAACATGAAGTACCAAAGCATATACTAGAGATTAGACAGAAAGTTAAAATTAAGAACACATATCTTGATAAGATTATCCCTAACCTTGACATAGATGATAGATTGAGAACAAACTTCAATCTTCATGGTACAACTTCAGGTAGACTGTCCAGTAGTGGTAAACTAAATATGCAGCAGCTTCCAAGAGACAATCCGACAGTAAAGGGTTGTATCAAGGCGAAGGCTGGACATAAGATAGTCGCGATGGACTTAACAACCGCAGAAGTATATTGTGCTGCAGTACTTGCACAAGACAGAGGTCTACAGAATGTGTTTAAGTCTGGAGGAAACTTTCATAGTACGATTGCAAAACAAGTGTTCAGACTTCCTTGTGAAGTAGAACAAGTTGCAGAACTATATGGCGACAAAAGACAACAAGCAAAAGCTGTTACCTTTGGTATCATGTACGGAGCAGGCCCGAAAAAGATTAGTGAGCAGGTCACTAAAGATAGTGGTACTGAGTTTTCTATGCAAGAAGCACAGTACGTTATCAAAGATTACTTTGAGGCTTTCCCTAAACTGCGAGAATGGTTGAATAATATGCAGAAGTTTATTCAAGCCAATGGTTTTATTTATTCTCATTTCGGAAGAAAGAGAAGACTACCAAATGTATTCTCGTCAGACAAGGGAATCGCAGCTCATGAAGTAAGGTCAGGAGTTAATGCACTTGTACAGTCTGTATCATCCGACATCAATCTGCTTGGTGCAATCGATACACAGAAGTATATTCGTAAGACTGGTATGAAAGCGAAGATCTTTGCTCTAGTGCATGACTCCATTCTAGCAGAAGTTCCTGATGATGAAATAGAACTCTATAGTAAGAAACTGAAAGAGTTTATCCAAAAGGATAGAGGACTGTCAATACCTGACGCTCCAGTTGGTTGTGACTTTGATGTTGCAGACGATTACTCTCTTGGTAAGTTTAGTAAGTTATATGGAATATGAGTTTAATTACAGTAATCAAGCCCTATGAAGAACTAGATAGAGACGAGTTGTATCGAGTTATACAACTTAGAATACAGGGATTCATAGTGCGAAACGGAACTTGTTATCAAGACCTAGAAGCACATTACGACAAGGAGCAGTATTATATGATGACATATGATACTGTTCTTGGTTTAGACCCACAGCTTATGGTGGGTGTAAATGCTCTGTGTACAAACAAAGTATTTACAGGGGATGATGGTACAGAGTATCGTTATCCTGCATTTCGCAGACAATCATGGGTTGATGCCTACAAAGGTGGAGCATCAACTTATGACCTTACTATTGGAAAAGAGTTCTGTGAGAAACAATTTGATAGTCCTAACATGATGTGTGAAATAACATATGAAAAGGGCAGACAAGTCTTTTTAGACTTTGGAATGAAAGAAATCGGGACTAACATAGACCCAGCGGGTAGGAAAAATTGGATGTTTATATATGAATCTTAGAGAAAAAATACAAGTAAGACTAGACCAAATAGAGATGCTAATGCACGAAGACTATCATTTGAAGAATCCTGATGAAGTATATAATCAGACTCTCAATGTAAGTAAGTTTTGGTCAATACTATCAGAAGAAGATAGAGACTTCATACAAGGAGTACAAGGCTCGATAGAAGAAGGCTGGTCGTGGAAGAAGTAAGTAAATCTAGATATGAAAACTGCCAACCAATTTGGTTTGATGCAGATGTAGAATATTTACAAAGTCTATATCCTAAACTAAAATGGGAGAAATATACACATAAGAACGGTAAAGTTATACCTAATTACGAATATGCTAAGTATCATAATGACCAGTTACAGGGATTCTATGATACTATGCCTTTTCTAAGATACTGTAAGTATAGAGCTAGTATTGTTCGTATAACTGGTAGTGAACTAGAGTGGCATACTGATAAAAATAGTCAGTGTGCTATAGTATGGGGACTAGATAATTGGGACACTTCTTGTACTTATTTTCTACCTGAAGGACACGAAGGCGGGAACAGAGGAGATCATGTGCGCAAGTGGGTATATAAAAATGCAATAATAGATACATCCATAGAGCATAAAGTAGAAATAAAAGAAAGTCCTAAGATTATCTTTAAGATATCAATAGACAACAGAAGTTTTGCTTGGGTCTGTAAACAATGGGCAAAGTGTTATGGAGGTTTCAAATATCGTGATTAAGTTCCCAGCGTATGTACTTTCAGAAGAACCTGAAGAAATAGATGGACTGTTGATTATAGCAGACCAAATAGTAGATGACAGAAATATGTCGGGGGAAACTCTAGGCATGAGAAGATTACAAAGCCCTATGAAAAGTATTTACCCATTACGTTATCAGATTGATGATGAAATTGGAATGATGAAACATAGAGGTAAGCACTTCATTGATACTAATGGAGTGTATTGGTATAACGAGAAAACAAAGACAGCAACTCTTAAATACCATAAAATAAGAAAAGTTGA
>Ga0222717_10004153_pt1 | contig 10727 bp, 7 predicted proteins | sample C33_18DmetaG_FD_165053 | JGI IMG/M metagenome (GOLD analysis project Ga0222717, IMG submission 165053) | Estuarine water microbial communities from San Francisco Bay, California, United States - C33_18D | ecosystem: Environmental > Aquatic > Marine > Unclassified | place: USA: California...
AGTAAAATTGTAAGTGTCAGAATTATTTTTCTCATTTTCTTTCTTTTAAATATGAAATAACATTTTTAGTAGCACCAAGATTTGATTTAATATAATCAAAATTATTCCCTCCCATTATCGATCTTTTTCTTTTATTTTCAATTAATTCATTTAAAATATTTTCAAATTCTTTAGAATCTTTCACACTTATAGCTCCATTTTTTGAGATAAGGTCCCTAGCTTCTGGAAAATTAATATAGTTTTTTCCAATTAAAATAGGATTTTTAAAAATAGCAGGTTCAAGAATATTGTGTAATCCAGAGTTCCCCATTCCTCCGCCGACGTAAGAAATGTCAGAATAGCTATAGAGTTTAGTTAGTATTCCAATAGAGTCTATAATCAGTACTTTGGTTGTGGTTATATTGTTTTGATTTAGATTAGAATGAAGAATACTTTTACGTTTAATTTTTTGTTGAAAATCAGTAATATGTTTTAAGTTAATTTGGTGAGGTGCAATTATCCATACTAAGTTATTATTGTTTTTATTTATATAATCAATCATTAGAGATTCGTCCTCTTTCCATGTACTTCCACCAACAAAACAAATTCTATTTCCGATAAATTCTTTAATATTTTCAATATTATTATTTTGATCTAACAAAGTATTAACTCTGTCAAATCTAGAATCTCCCATCAACGTACAATTAGTAATATTATTATTTATTAATAAATCAATTGAATCTTTATTTTGAACAAAAAAGTGTGTAATAGAAGATTTTAATAAATTTAGAAACCCTGATCCATACCATCTAAAAAACCAATGATTTTCTCTAAACAAGCCGGCTAAAAGAAAAGTGGGTATGCTATTTTTTTCTAAATTTTGTAGATAATTAGGCCAAAACTCATATTTAACAAAAAACACCATTTTTGGATTTATTAATGAAACGAATTTCCTTGAATTTTTGCTTGTATCTAACGGTAAGTAGACCGTTATATCACCAATAGGATTGTTTTTACGTACTTGATAGCCAGATGAAGAAAAAAAAGACAGTACTATTTTGTGATTTTTATATAATGATTTAATTTCTTTAAATATTGGAAGGCCTTGTTCGTATTCACCCAAGGAAGCTACATGTATCCATATGTAATTGTCAGTTTTTGAAATAGTTTTTTCTAAAATTTCTAATACTTTTTTTCTTTCTTCAACGAAAGATCTGATTTTTGAATTAAAAAATTTAAGTATAAATAAAAGAGATTTTACTTGAAGTATTACTATGTTATATATTACCCTCATTGAATTACAAAAATACTCATTTAGTATTTTGTAAATATATTCATTCTAAAACTCTGTATTTTCTTATTTTTACACAAATTTCGTACTATGAGAAAATTACAGATGGTAGACTTAAAGACTCAATATGAGTTTATAAAAGATGAAGTTGATTCTTCTGTTTTAGAAATTTTTAAAAATGGCACATTTATTAATGGACCGTCTGTCAAAAAATTTCAATCTGATTTAGAAAACTATTTAAATGTTAAACATGTAATTCCGTGTGCTAATGGAACAGATGCTTTACAAATAGCTTTAATGAGTTTGGGTTTACAGCCAGGAGATGAAATAATTACATCTGATTTTACTTTTGCTGCCACTGTTGAAGTAATTGCTCTCTTACAGTTAAAACCTGTTTTAGTTGATATAGAGGAGGATACATTTAATATAGATTGTGATGAAATACTCAAAGCAATTACTCCAAAAACTAAAGTAATTATTCCAGTTCATTTGTTTGGTCAAGTTGCTAATATGGATAAGGTTATTGAAATAGCTAAATCTAATAGTCTTTATGTCATTGAGGATAACGCACAGGGAATAGGATCTACTTATATTTCGTCGAATAATTCTAATTTAAAATCCGGGACTATTGGAGATATAGGGACTACATCTTTTTTTCCGTCTAAAAATTTAGGATGCTATGGTGATGGAGGAGCAATTTTTACAAACAATGATGAGTTAGCGCATGTGATGCGGGGAATTGTTAATCACGGTATGTATGTTAGATATCATCACGATGTCGTTGGAGTGAATTCAAGATTAGATAGTGTGCAGGCAGCTATATTATCAGTTAAATTACCATTGCTAGATTTTTACAATGAAAGAAGAAAAGAGGCTTCTTTATTTTACTCTAAGGAATTAAATCAAAATAAAAATTTATTAACTCCTATTGTGAAAAATAATTGTAAGTCACATGTTTTTCATCAATATACTTTGAGAGTTTTAAGTGGAAATAGAGATGAATTGTCAAAATACTTAAATGACAATAATATTCCTCATGGTATTTATTATCCAATTCCATTACACAAACAAAAAGCCTACTCTGATAAAAATTATAAAGAAGAAGATTTTAAAATATCTAACATGATGTCTGAGCAAGTTATTTCTCTTCCAATGCATTCAGAACTAGATAATGATCAAATTAAATTTATTTGTAAAAAAATAAATAAATTTTTTACAGCTCAGGAAAACTAACATGTGAATTTCTATCAATTTTCTTTATAAGTCCTTGCAGAACTTTTCCAGGACCAATCTCTATAAATTGTGTTGTTCCGTTTTTTATCATTTGATCAATACTTTGATTCCATTTTACAGGTGATGTTAGCTGAGATATTAAATTTTCTTTTATTTTTTCAACTGATTTGTCAGCCTTAGCATTCACATTTTGATATATAGGACAAATAGGATCGCTGAATGTTGCTTTTTCAATAGCTAATGAAAGTTCTTCTTTTGCGTCAATCATTAATTCTGAATGAAAAGCTCCGCCTACAGGAAGTAAAAGTGCTCTTCTAGCACCTGCATCACTAAGTTTTTCACAAGCTAATTTAACTGCATTTAATTCTCCTGAAATTACAACTTGTCCAGGACAATTATAATTAGCAGCTACAACAACTCCTTCAACATCTTTACATATTTTTTCAATAACATTATTATCTAATGCAAGAATTGCAGCCATTGTGCCATTTGTTTTTTCACACGATTTTTGCATTGCTTTAGCTCTAATAGAAACTAACTTAAGTCCATCCTCATAATTTAAAACCCCAGCAGCAACTAATGCCGAAAATTCTCCAAGTGAATGACCAGCTACTAAGTCTGGTTTAAAAGATTCTCCAAGAATTTTTAAAATCGCCATTGAATGTATGAAAATAGCAGGTTGTGTAACTTTAGTTTGGATCAGTTCTTCTTTAGAACCTTCAAACATTATTTTAGAAATATCAAATTCTAAAATTTCTTCAGCTTTAGCAAACAAAGGTTTAATTGTGTCATATTTTAAAAATAAATCATGACACATTCCAGTAAATTGAGACCCTTGTCCTGGAAATATATATGCTTTCATTTAATTGATTTTATCATATCTTAAAAAAGAAAAATCATATTCATTTTTTTCATCTTTAAGTCTTTTGTCACGTTTAACTTCTTGCCATTTTTCTAAATTAATTTCAGGAAATGAAGTATCTCCTTCAATTGTTGTGTGGACTCGTGTTAGTTCAATTCTATCAGCAATTTCAATAGACAATTTATATATCTCACCCCCACCAATTATAAATGGTTGATTATCGTTTTCTGCTATTTTTAAAGCTTTTTCTAATGAATTTACAACAATAGCGTTTTCAGCTTTATAATCTGTTTTACGAGTGATAATTACGTTAGTTCTATTGGGAAGAGCTTTAGGCATCGATTCAAAAGTTTTCCTTCCCATTATCACAAAATGTCCTTTTGTTAAGTCTTTAAAATGTTTAAGATCATCACTTAAATGCCAGATTAATTTATTGTCTTTTCCAATAATATTATTCTCACTTGCAGCTGCAATTAAAGTAATTGTATTATTTGGATTATTTTGTGAAAATAATTGAGATTCTGCAATCACTCTAGCTTCTTTCTCAAGTTCAGTTTTTATTTCAGCAATTTTAATTTGTTGTTTTTCTACCAATTTTTTTATTTGATTTTTTTCCCATTTTTTACCCATAAATTTATTTGTAACATACACATTAAATAAGTGGAACAAAAAAAGAATAAACCATAATGAACATATCCAATAGGACCAGGGGGAATCAAAAAAAACAATTTCTTTTTTGAACTCAAATATTAAATTAGATGTTAATAAAGATATAATACTGATAATCATTAAAGAGAAATGAAAAAAGAGTCTTTTTTTAGACTTTATTCTGATTTGAGCATATTCAATTAATGCAATTTGATCTTCACTAATGTTAGAACTATTATTGTTTTTAAATAGCATAATTGTAAATTGAAGTACAAAAATAATATTTTAAATTACATTATTAATTTTTATAATCATTATCAGTGAAATTTCCTGCATTAGAAAATAAAATATATCTAGATACAGCCAGATCGGGACTCATTTATAATGAATTACTTACTTGGAGAAATAATCATGAAATTGATTTTTTAAACAAGGGAAGTCAATTTAGATTAAATCATGAGATGTTGTTGGAAAAAACTAGAACAGAAATAAATAAATTTTTAGGATCTGTTGATTCGACTACATTTCTTGTTCAAAATTTTTCAATTGGTTTAAGTTTATTATTAAAAGCTATTAAATCCGATAAAACTATTTTAATGATAAAAGATGATTACAGTAGTATTTTAAATCAAGTAGTTTCATCTGGATTAAAGTATAATTTTTCAAATAACACTTTCGATTTAGAAACTCAAATTCTTGAAGGAATAAATAAATATAACCCTGAAGTATTTATTTTCTCCATAGTCCAACATATTGACGGTACTTTGATTGATTTAGACTTTATTAAACAAATTAAAAAAGATTTCCCCCGAATTTTAATTATTGCTGATGGAACTCAGTTTTGTGGTACTACTAAATTTAATTTGATTGATTCAGAGATTGATATCTTAATTAGTAGTGGATATAAATGGCTATTAGGTGGATATGGTAATGGTTTTATTTCATTTAATAGTAAGTTTAAACACTCTCATTTCAATATAGATTTCGAAAATTTTATTGATTTGTTTGAACCTGGCCATCATGACACTCTAAGTTTTGGGAGTTTGCTTTTTTCTTTACAAAAACTATCAAATTTCGGAATAGATAAAGTTGAAAAATTAATCAATTCTCTCTCTTGTTATACTTTAGAAAAACTCAAGAAAAAAAAATTATTAAACTCTAAAACTACTAAAAGAACTAAGCATTCAAATATTTTCAATATTAAAGGAGATGAAAAGTTATATAAACATCTTTTAGATAATAACATAGTTTGCTCACAAAGAGGAAAAGGTATTAGAATTAGTGTTAATTTTTATAACACTAAAAATGAAATCGATTACTTTTTATCTCTTCTGTAGTTTTATTCTAAAACAGTAAAGGTTGATATCCCAGAATCTGATGATGTTCCATGATTATCTTTTGTTACTACTCTCCAGTAATAAACTCCAGGCGTATCTATAGATGTTGTTCTTTTGGTTGCACTATAATTAGAAACAATTTTTTTTGTAGCAGGGTTATCTTCATCTTGATCAAGATATAAATCAAAACTATGAGTGTCGTTTGCATCAATATCAGAGAAGGACCACGATAGGGATACACTACCTGAACTTACAGATGAACCGGGTTTTGGAGTTAGTATTTCTGCTGGAAATGGAGCATGATTTTTTAACGCTTCACCAGATAAATAAAATTTCCATTTATCACTTTCAGCAACAAAGCTTGTTGAGTTAGTTGAAATAACTTGCCATGAATATGGGAATCCTTTTGTTAAAGTGATTTCTAGAGATGTAGTAGTGATAGTGTTAGTAATTATTTCACTAGTAAGTAAATTTTTAATATTTATTGTGTACGATGTAGTATTTTCGGAAGCATTCCATTCAAATTTTACTGCATCAACTTCTAAGCATTCGGAGTTATTAGCTGGTTTTTCTAAAACTGCTTTCGATGGTTTTTGGGGTGTTGGCGGTGGATCAACTGGACCACTTTCTCCTCCTTCGCCTTCCGCGCTTCCTCCGCATGATATTAATAAAATACTTATAAAAAATACTGTAGATAATAAAACTTTTTTCATTACTCTCTAATTACTTTAATTGATTTATTTACTGTTTTTGAATCGACTTGTAGGATATAAACACCTGATTTCATGTTTGAAAAAGGAACGCTTACAGATCTATTGTATGGAACTTTATCATCTTTTGTCCATATAACTCTTCCTGAAATATCAAATAAAGTCATATTAATATTATCGTCGTTTCCACCTACCCATAACTTGGAAGAATCATCAGCTGGATTTGGACTAAATAAAATATCTTCAGAAATGAAAATTGTTTCTTCAAAAATTCCTTGACATTTCAGGTTTGTTGTTACTTTGATTGTATTAAAGCCAGCTTTTAATGATAAATCTATGCTGTTACTAGAGGTTTTGATTAAATCTCCATTTAAAGTTATATTATAACTATCACTTCCTCTAAGATTTAATACAACTTGTCTGTCTTCTCTATTTATACTTGTAAGAACACTTAAATCTACAGGTTCTTCAATAGTTATATTAAAACATTGTTTGAAATCTGGAAATAATGTATTTGTAAGACAAACTTCATATTTTGCTGCTTTCAGGCCAGATAAATTCCAAGTCGAACCATCAATTATAACCGGTTCGAAATTAAAATCTTGTAAGTTACTTGTTATATTAACTGTGAAAGGATATTCTCCCCATTCACCTTTAATGGTAAGATCAATAACTCCGTTATTTGATGATCTACAGACTTCATCTGTGTAAAACAACGTAAATGTATCGTTAGGAACAGGGTTGGGATCACAAACATCACCAATATTATCACCATCATAATCTTTCTGATCAGGATTATAAGTATTTTCACAATTGTCTTCGCTATTTTTTATTCCATCATTGTCATAATCGTTTGAGAGTACTTCTAGGACAATATTTACCGATTCAATTGTTTGACCAGCTGCAGTTGCATTAATAATTAGTGGATAAACTTTAGCTTCTGCGCTATCAGGAACAGTAACTTCAATTGTTAATTCGCCATCTCTGTCTATAATCACCGGATTCGATGGTGAATAAGATAAACTACTATTTTCAGGTAAACCATCTACAGAAAATGTGGTTTCAAAGTCATAATTTGAAAAGATTCTGTGCTTTACTATAAAAGAGCCAGTGTCACCTTGTCCAACAGTTAATTTTGATTCAGGTGTACTCAATTGTAGTAATGGGCCATCTGACGAAAAATAAGATGAAAAAACACCTCTTCCATAAGTTGAAGCAAAAACTTTATAGTCGTCTCTCATATCAAGGTCAGTTACTCTAACATTACTCATTCCATTAAAAGCAGAAAACCATTTTGGAGACTCATCGTTGAAATTTTTAGTATACCAAACTCCTAAATCAGTTCCAACTATAACCTCACTTAATACTATTGGGTTTTGTAAAATTGCCCTAACTGGAATGTCAGGGAGACCACTATTATTAATATCACCCTCTTTGCTTGACCAAGTTTTCCCTGCATCTTCAGAGTAAAATATATTTTTAACAGCATAATTATGGAAGGTTACAAAAATTTCGTTTTCTGTAAGCCCAAATTCTATGTCAGACACACTTCCTAAAAATTCATCACCAGAGATATTAGTGTAAGATGGGTTTGCAGTATTTGCATTTTCTGCCATAATAACTGAACCGTTTTCTAACCCTATCATTAGTGTTGAAGAGTTAGTTGTGTGTGGCGAGACAGTAAGTGCGGAAATATTAGCAGTCATCATTCCACTGTTAAGTGTTCTACTTGGTGCATTGGTATTTCTATCGTCTTCATCAAAATTATCCCAATCATAATATGCTTTTATTTCAAAATTTGATCCAGTATAATTAGAATAAATAATCCCAAAATTAGAATCTAATGCTTGAACATTAATAAAGTCTCCATTACTTCCACTTTCATTATTAATATTGAAATTATCGCCACTTTTAAAATCATAAGCCTCAACAGAATTATTGTACACATAATTTGCAATAAAGTAAGGTTTATCTAAATTTTGAGAAAACATTGAAGCAGCACCGTCTCCTCCAGAAACATCAATACTAGAAGTTATCCTATTTTCTCTATCAGTTTGAAATTGAGTACCATTATCTTGTGCTCCAGCGAGAAAAACATCTGTCATTCCAGCAACTACTTTACTTCTAGTTGTCCAGCTTGACAGGTCTCTTCCTGAAATTTGTTTGCTCAAATCTTTAAACATTTCAGAGGGTGCAACACCAATAGAATAAAATTGAGCAGTTACGTAATTAAAATTTCTAGAAGATATTTCTTCGCCAGTTCCGTTAGTTTGACTAAAAAATATTCCTCCATCGTTTCCAAATATTTTTTTAGATGAATCATAATTTCCAAATGCCATGTTGTGTTGGTCAGCGTGCGCATAAGCAAAACCTGAGTTATACCATTGAGTAAACTGATTCCATGGATTAGCAGTAGTGTTTTCACCTGCAGAAGTTGATTTAAATAAATCAATACCTCCAACGTAAATTGCTTCTGGATTATTAGGATCTGATTCAATCAATAAATCATAAAAGGATTGCCCTCTTGTAAAATCATTCGCTGGAATACCATTACTTCCAACAGGTAATGTTAGTGGAGTGGGAGTAGTTGCAAATTCATTTGTAGATTTAATAATTGTAACTGGATTTTCTGCAGCTAAAGCATAAATATCTCCATTAGATGCGATTTCTAGCTCAGTTCTTCTAGCACTGTTTCCTCCATCATTGTAGGTAATGGTGTGCATTAAAGAAAAGGCACTAATATCAGAGTTAGCAACTAAAATTGATCCGCCACCTGCTCCTTGATGGTTTGTTGTTGTTGATGCCCATATTTTATTATTTGGAGCTATTTCTAAATCCATTGGTTGATACTGAAACACTCCATCATTTATTCCAAAAGGGACTTTATCCCAAGACCCTGCATTATCTGTTGATTTCCATATTCCATAATCATCAACACCAAATAGATGATTTGTATCATCTCTGTGGGTAGATACACCTGCGGCTATAATAACCTCAGATTTTCCGTCATTGTTTCTTACCACAACATCATTTATGTAAAATATTCCAGGACTTACAGTTCTGCCAGAGCTAGCAAAATTTTCAAATGCTAAAGAGACGGTTACCTTCCCAGAATTTATAGCATTCCTGATTCTATTTCTATAATTACCATTTATCATTACAGCTGGAATTGTAATTGAAGAATCGCTTCCACTCATGGTAAGCGGTGCAGGAGAGTAATCTGTTCTAGATCCATCATTTCGATTTACCACAATAACAGCTACTGCACCAGCATCTTGAGCATTTTTTACTTTGTCAACAAAAGAACACACACCTCTTTCAATAAAAGCAATCTTTCCATTAATTTCCGATCCATTAGTTAGAGGTTGGCAAGCGTCATTTGTTGTACCTGTAGCATTTTCAGTTCCTCCGTTATCAGTGTTATTATCGTTTGCTAAAACAAGCTCTTTTACTAATGGAGTTTTTGATAATGATGCCCCAAATGCAGCGCTAATATAAGCGTAAGGTCCTAGTGAATCATCATCTGGAAACTTGACATTATTGCCTTCACTTCTATACACTGTTTCAGTTTTAGATTTACCACCAAAAACATTCGCCCAGGTCTCACCTGCGTCAGTTGATTTCCAAAGTCCATTTCCTAATGCTTCTGCTCCAGTGTAAGATTCACCTGTTCCAACATAAAAAGTTTTTAAATCATTTGGATCATAAACAATGGAAGACACTGGAATGTTTTCTGGAATACCTTTAATATGTATCCATTCAGACGTGTTGCCATCAGAAATATTAGAATTTTTAAAAAGACCACCACTCACTCCACCAGCGAACACTGTTTCGTCATTTTCATCATTTGGATCGAACATCAATCCTTTTGTTCTTCCTCCAACATTATTTGGTCCTCTACTAACCCATTTCATTTCTTCAGATTCACCTGGTACACTAAAGCTCTTAACTGATTGATCTCTAGATTTGTTCATTTCATACTGAGTTTCAAATAAATTATCAATTTCTGTCTTACCTGTTATAGGATTCATTGAAAGCTCCCACATTTTTTCTTGATACTGATTTGGTGGAAGACTAATTTTTTTTCTTTCTGATTTATTCAACTTATAAGTTGATTTAATTAAGCTGTTTTTTAAATTATCAGAGTGAACGGACCTTTTGTAAGAAAAAAATATATTGTTATAATTGCTTAATCCAACTAGGAAAATAAATAATAATGAGAAAAGAGTTATTTGTTTGTTAAGTTTCAAAATCTTAATTTTTATAATTAATATCAAATTACATGCCGTTTTTACATGAATTTTTATAACAAGACAAGTTATTGAATTATTGTTGATTTTTAATATATATCTAAAAAAGAATTTAAGGAATTATCAGAGTAAAATTGATAAAAAAACATACTAAAACGAACGTTTTTAATATTTGTTAAACCGCTACTTTACCTTTGATGTGGGGATGGGGGTCATAATTGCTAATTTCAAAATCTTCGAATTTAAAATCATTTATATTTTCGATTTTTTTTAAAATTTTTAATTCAGGTAAATTTCTAGGTTCTCTTGAAAGTTGAAGATTTAGCTGTTCAACATGATTATTATATATGTGTGCATCCCCAAATGTGTGAATGAAATCACCTGCTATATAACCACAAACGTGTGCAATCATTTCAG
>Ga0222717_10004154_pt1 | contig 10727 bp, 12 predicted proteins | sample C33_18DmetaG_FD_165053 | JGI IMG/M metagenome (GOLD analysis project Ga0222717, IMG submission 165053) | Estuarine water microbial communities from San Francisco Bay, California, United States - C33_18D | ecosystem: Environmental > Aquatic > Marine > Unclassified | place: USA: California...
CCACTCGTTGCCATGCTCTGCAAGGTCGCAAGTCCTGAGCAAGTCGGCAATCTGCTCTAGCTCGAAGGGCTCTTTCTCAATGCTTCCCCGCGCTGTCTCCGGTGGTTTCGCTGCTGCTGCGGGGTTGAATGGTAACTTCCCGAGGCGGCAATACTCCGCAAAGGGAATCTTTAGGATTTTTAAAGCATTCTTGATTGTCTTAAGGGCGAGGCCTTTTTCTGCGAGTCCGTCTAAGTAGGCTTGCGCGTCTGTCGTTTCGATCTGCTCGCAAGGGGCTTCTGCTCGGTCGCCTAAGCTGGTGAGGAAGTCGCGTTTAATTTGTCGGTATTTTTTGAGCGTAGTTTCTGGCTTCCCTGACTTTTCGGCCTTCTCAATCCAAGTGTTGAGGAACTCGCGGGCGGTGAGTGATTTGACGGGCTGAGCACCTCCGAGAATTAGCAATTCGTTGAAGGTGTCCTTAATGTCTGCTTCCCGCTGCAATTCGCCTCGGGCTGCTCTCTCGAATAGCTCGGCGGTTTTCTGCGCTCGGCGTTTGGCGTCAGCTCGCTCTTTAGAGGTTCCGGTGTCTGAAATCTTGGTGGTTCGGTTCTTCAGCTTTCCGTCTCGATCTTGAAAGCAAGCAATCCAATTTTTGCAATTTGGTAGTTTTCGTAAGTAAGCCATTTCGACTTTCTTACATAGAACTTACATAGCTGCAAGTAAGTTATTAAAATCGCTGTTGTTATTGTTGCAGTTTTTAAGCGGGTTGGGGGGCGTTGGGTGCATAGATAAACCCCTTTAATCGAATCAGGAGTTCGACTCTCCTATGCTCCACCACTCCATGCGTGATGGTGAACGTTGCTGGGGCTAACATGAATTGAAGGCTTTGTCAGTGATTGCCCGAAATTAGCGAAATTAGGCAACGCCTTAGGCAAGCATGTGTAGTTGAGCCGTATGGCCTAGAATGGGGCACTTAGATCAGTCATCTACGCATAAATAGCTGTTGAAAAATATCATATTCCAGCGCCAACAAGGTAGCTAATTCATTCTTTCAGTCTGAGTACAAAAAAGGGGCCTCAGTAATGAGGCCCCTTGGATTAATTTATAAGCAGATGTTACTTATTGAGCACACTCAAAACAATGATGAGTGTTACAATGCTCGAAAGGCTTGCACCACTGCCAATGAATCCATCAACAAGACCTGTAATATTACCGATCACATTCATGCTTGCGGCTTGACCGAAAACAATAGAGACGATGACGAGGAGGCCGATAGCTGCAACGAGTACTGCAGAGATTCCGTTGATAGCTGACTTGATTTGGTTAATTGTATTTTCCATAGTTCTTTTTGTAGTTAGGTTTTGTTTGTTATGTTTGGGGTTCGTTTAAGCGCGATTGCGCAGTAGAGCGAAGATTAGAATGATGGCAATTAAGCCAACGAAACCGCTTTCTCCGCCAATGGCGGTTACAATACCTGATAGGTTTGCGACCACACTGGCACCAAAAATGGCGCCTTGGCCGAATACGATTTCAGCAATAATACCGAGAGCAATCAGGCCTATTCCGAGTTCGGATACACCTTTGATTATACTAGTTAGCTGTGAGGTTATTTTTTCCATTTATCTCCTTTGTTGGGGTGAGCCAGTAGTCGCTAGTGATGATTCACATGAACCATCAGCACTACCGGAAAGGCAAAGCGCCACATCGATGCGCCAAAATAGGGGTAGACACAACAGGCTGAGACAACACTGTCTCGCCGATTTCCAGTTTGCATGTAAGAAACAGGTCACTGGAAGATGCAAGCTAACGATAAATTTAAATAAGGGAAGTATAATTTACCTAAAATACTATCTTAAAAACAGATATGCTGATATACGCACGATTAAGTGGTTTAAATCGTAATTAAATCGATATTGTATCAATTAGACAACAGATGACTTAATTTTAGCGAATCCGGCTAGTGGAAAGCATCTACATTTAGACCTAAGCTATTTTCAATGGTCGAGGCAGGCGAAGCAGTGGTGGTTTCGCCTGCCCCGACCATTGAAACAAACAAGTTTGGAAAAGCCCGAGGGTAGGCAGCGCAGGATTCAGAAAAGGATTTTCCTGAGGAGACGTCGTTGCGGACGTTATGGATGATCATTTGAAATACTGGATTTTCAGTCTGCTCCTCAAGTGCTGAGACTAGTGGTAGACCAGCTTCCAGCATAGATGAGAGTTGCTGGGTAAACATTGTTAGTTCCTGTAGCTTGATTTTTTTGCGCTTTGCCTGTATCATTATACGACTTGTAAGTTCACTAAGGTTAAAAACGCTCTTTTAACTGTCTGCTGGTGTTTATTTGAGCCTATTTCTAGGGATTCCTGGAAAATGATATAAATAAATCTCCCAGATCGCGCCTTGACAGCAACAAGGACAGGGGTTTTTCTCCTGCGCTTTTCTCCAATTTTCATAGGATAATATCATGGGACCAACATACAGACCTTCAAAACTTAGACGCGCACGTAAATTCGGCTTTCGCGCACGTAATGCAACACGAGGCGGCCGCAAAATCCTTGCAGCACGACGGGCTAAAGGCCGTCGTAGCCTATCTGCTTCCGTCTAGGGCGGAGCGCAATGAGGTCACGGAGCCATGGGCATCCCGACTTCTAAGCGTTTGCGCAAACCGCGCGAATTTCAAGAGGTCCGCAATCAGGGTAAACGTATCCTGTGCGGACCTTTTATTTTTCAATGTCGGCGGCTTTCTGCGGAAGCAGGTCAAGTGCGCCGTTTCGGCGTGATCGCATCGAAACGGGTCGGCAACGCTGTAAAGCGCAATTTGGGCAAGCGTACTTTTCGCGAGTTATTTCGCTTGCATGAATTGCTGCTGCCACCCGGCAGTGAGATCGTGGTCGTACTACGTTCAAGTTATGATCGACATAGTTTTAGTGATCTGGAGTCTCGTTTTATGCGTGCTTGTAAAACGATTTCGAAAGAGACTGAAACTGACGTAAAGAGAGCCAATTGATATGGATACCGATGTTAAACAACAGGTCGCGCAGTTGCGATTAACCGATGCGCCATCCGTATTGGCTGCAGGGGCGATTTTGCTCGTGCGCATCTATCAGTTATTATTATCGCCATTAAAGCAGGTGTTTTTCGGCTCCACTTGTAGTTGCCGCTTTCAGCCGACTTGCTCGTGTTACGCTGGTCATGCACTGCGTCAATATGGTTTTTGGCGTGGTTCTGGTTATGCTTTGCGCCGCATCTTACGTTGCCACCCTTGGCATCCAGGTGGATATGATCCGCTTCCGAGCTTGAAAAATGAGTATAAAGCAGACATTCCAGCACCTTCAAATCACTTATAGATGGATAAGAAAAACACAATTTTAGGTATCATTTGTATCGTAGCTGGCATCGGCTACATGTACAAACAGGCAGAAGATGCGCAAGCGTATCAGAATCAACAGCTGCTTGAAGAAGCTTCAGTACTGGAACAGGCGGCTGCCGATGGGATCGTTGAAAGCACGTCGGGTGGGCCAACGTCCGCGGAGGCTGATGACTCTATTTTAGAGTTGTTGACGCGCGAAGTGGAGATCCCCACCTCGAGTGTGATTTCAGAGCCTGTGGCCTCTGTCGAAGAGCAAATTGTGACGCTCTCGAATGCATTCATTGAAGTCGAGTTCACCACGCTAGGCGGTGCAATCCGCACGGTTGAGTTTTTACAAACTAAACGTGGTGAGCGTGATGATTATGTTTTCAATCAGCAGGGGCGGCTGCCGGCACTTAGCTTGAGCCTTGCTGGACGTGAGGGTGGCATGCAGGAGTTTGCGTTGCCTTACACAATTGAGCAGCAAACCAAAGATTCGATCACATTTACATTTAATACGGGCGATGGCCTTGCTTTGCGCCGCACTTACTCGCTCGCGCAGGCAGGTTCTGAGCAAGACCCCTATATTATTCGCCATAGTACAAGCTTTAGCAATCAGGCCGTAGCGCCGAAGGCGCTGTCGACCATTTATTTAAATCTGGGTACTGCACGAGCCATTTCAGAAAAACAGCAACCAGCATTCTTGAATGTAGGCTATTTTGAAGATGGGGATGCTGAGTTTATTGCCATTAATAAGCTGACTGGCAGCAACGGCTTCCTCGGTTTTGGTGTTCGTGCAGCAGTGGAACAGATCGAAGCTCGTGTGAGCAGCGAATGGGCATCGGTAAAAAATCAGTTCTTCACGGCCGTGTTGACTTCGGAGACGAAGGGAAGTGACCTGTTCGTCTATCAAGTCGAAGGTGCTGAGGCTGCGGATGGTCCGCTTGGCCGGCCTGGCATCTCAGGCAGTGTGGGCTATGAGATTGGCACCGTTGCGGCGAGTGCAGTGAAAACCCTTGATTTTGATTTCTATGTAGGGCCGAAGGAATTTAAGCGGCTGCAGGGCCTTGGAAATCAGCAGGACGAGGTCATGCAGTTTGGCTTTCTGAGCTTTATCAGCAAGTTGCTGCTCTCATTTATGTATGGGATCCACTCGCTCGTGCCAAGTTGGGGTTGGTCAATTGTGATCATGACGATCTGTATCAAAACACTGTTTTGGCCACTCTCCGCAAAAGCGAGTCGGTCGCAAAAACGCATGGGTAAGATTCAGGGGCCGATGGCTGAACTGAAGGAGAAGTACAAAGATAACCCGCAGAAAATGCAGCAGGAGACGCTGAAGCTCTTCCGTGAGCATCAGGTCAATCCAGTGGCGGGCTGCCTGCCCATGCTCGTTCAGATGCCGATCTTCCTTGGGTTGTTTTATATGCTGCGTTCGGCTTCCGAGCTGCGTCATGAGTCGTTTCTATGGGTGAGTGATTTGTCGATGCCTGACACTTTAACCTATATCGCAGGTTATCCGCTGAATGTTTTGCCGTTAATCATGGGCCTTACGATGTTCTTCCAGATGCGGATGATGCCTGTCTCGCCGACTGCAGACCCGGCACAGCAGAAGATCTTTAAGTTCTTACCTTTCATTTTCTTGATTTTCCTCTACAACTTTTCCTCAGGCTTGGTGCTCTACTGGACGGTGCAAAATCTTTTGACTATTTTGCAGCAAAAGATCATCAACAATAGCCCGGATGAGGAACTGAAGCCTATCGCTGCGCAGGCAGCGACGCCTACAGGTCGAGGTGGTTCACCAAGAACAAAATCACGAAAGAAGAAATAAGTCGCTCCCTCATATCCTCGGAAAGCGTGATTCGCGCTGAGCGTTTTCCACATTTTAATTTTTCAGCGTTTCATCATTCAGCTTTTTTTTAGATATGTCAGGACACAGTAAATGGGCTACAATTAAACGAGCAAAGGGCGCTGCAGATGCCAAGCGCGGTAAAATCTTTAGCGTGATCAGTAAGGACATCACCCTTGCGGCACGTGCTGGTGGAGGCGATCCAGCGATGAATCCACGTCTGCGTACCGTGATTGCCAAGGCTAAAGATGCCAACATGCCCTCTGACAATGTTGAGCGTGCGATCAAAAAAGGCACAGGCGAACTGCCGGGTGTTGTCTATGAGGAAATTGTCTATGAGGGCTATGCGCCTAGCGGTGTTGGACTCATCGTCGAGATTACAACAGATAATAAAAATCGCTCAGCCTCCGAGGTACGCAGCACGATGAGTAAGAATGGTGGCAATCTTGCTGGTGTCGGTGCGGTTTCTTTTCAATTCGATCGTGTTGGGCAATTTATTATCGATGCGAACAAGACAGATGAAGAAACACTCATGGATGTCGCACTCGAAGCCGGTGCAGAAGATATTAAAAATGAAGGTGATCACTTTGAGGTGATTTGCCCGATGTCTGAGTATGACTCAGTTTCACAAGCATTGACTGATAAGGGGATTGAGTCGGAAGAGTCAGACCTCGTCTATCTGCCAAATATTCTAGTACCCATTAGTGACAAGGAAACTGCCCGTAAAGTACTTCATTTGATTGAGATTTTGGATGGTTTAGAGGACGTGAAAGCAGTGCATTCCAATCTCGACCTTGCTGCTGGCGTACTGGATGAGGATTGATATAGTATTGAGTGTAGTAAAAAACCGCTTGCCAAGATCACTTCGGCTGCTCAGCTTAAATTTACTTAAATATGAACCCCAAAATAAACATGTGTCGTAAAATTCTAGCTCTTCTTTCTCTTGCCGTTGCGGCGCTCGTATTCACTGGCTGTGATGGTGGTAAAGCCTCCATGGGCTCAGAAGAAGCGAATCTCTTAGGATTTGTGAAACTGGAAAAGGAAAGCTATGAGCCAACTAGTCCGACCACATTCGCGATTCACTCTGATGAGCTGTACTCTCGCCGTAACTTTTCTGGTGACAAGCATACCTTCCTTTGGGGACTGGTGACGCTCAAGGACTATTAGATCGGATCTTGACGGATTTTCTGAAAGCCGCCTCCGTTTCGGAGGCGGCTTTTTTCTGGTTCATCGTCATTTACCGGGGAGATAGTATTCTGAGCCTAATGGGGCGGCTATTTTGTTGGGGAGGGTCGTCCCTCCCAAGAGCAATACTGGACGACACGGAGGTCGTCCCTCCCAAGAGCAATACCGGACGACACGGAGGTCGTCCCTCCCAAGAGCAAAAAGCAAATCCAACGCTCCCGACATATACCAATGCCTTCCCCGCTAATCGACGATGAACCTTTTTTCTTGGCAACTTCGTTGTCCTGCCGCGGGATGTTATTTTGATTTATGCCACACAACGTCGCCTATTTTCTCTCTCAGCAAGCAGCTGAGCATCCTCATGGAGCTGCGGTTCGTGCGCCCGTCGGGCGGGATAAAGAGGGTGACATCCGCTATATCGAGCGTAGCTTTTCACAGCTGAATGCGGAGGCATCTGCGACTGCGTATTACTTCGCTAAGCACGGGATTAAGCGAGGCTCACGTGTATTGTTGATGGTCAAGCCAGGGCTCGATTTAATTCGAATTGTATTTGCCCTGTTTCGAATGGGGGCTGTACCGATCGTGATTGATCCGGGAATGGGACTGCGGAGTTTCCTGCGCTGCGTAAGGCATTCTCAACCAGAGGCTCTGATCGGTATTCCTGCTGCGATTTGGGTGTCTCGGATTTTTCGCCCGAGTTTTCGTGGGGTGGGCACTAAAATTTCGGTGGATGCTAATTTTGAAAAAAGGATGGCACCGTTCACGTGCCAGCGAGACTTCTCTGTAGTCGACTCCTCTGCGGATGAATTAGCTGCCGTCTTATTTACTTCCGGTTCGACGGGGCCGGCCAAGGGGGTGTGTTATGCGCATGGTATGTTTGTCGCTCAGGTGGAAGCGATACGTGCGCAGTATGGCATAGCGCCTGGGGAAGTAGATCTGCCGATGTTGCCCGTATTTGCTTTGTTTAATCCGGCTCTGGGAATGTGCACTGTTGTGCCCGAGATGAATCCGAGCCGGCCGGCGACGGTGGATCCTCAAAGAATTGTACGAGCAATTCAGCAAAATTCCGTGACCAACAGCTTTGGATCGCCCGCGCTGTGGACCAAGATTGCTCGTTATTGTGAGGCGCATTCGATCACTTTGCCTAGTGTGCGGCGCATCTTGATGGCTGGCGCTCCAGTGCCGCCTGCCCTAATGCAGCAGATGCAGGCGATTATTCCTAATGGTGAAGTGCATACTCCGTATGGAGCCACCGAGGCCTTGCCGGTGAGTTCGATTGCGTCGGCTGAGGTGCTGGTTGAAACGGCCGAGCGCACTGCCTCAGGTGCGGGCACTTGTGTGGGGAGGCCGCTTCCCGGTATGGATGTGCGTATTATCGAGCCACTGAATGAGGCGATCGCGACGGTGGAACAGTGCGCACCGTTACCTCTCGGCGCGATTGGTGAAATTATTGTGCGTGGGGCGTCGGTGACGCGTGGCTACGATAAGCGACCAGATGCGGATGCTGCCTCGAAGATTGCCGATGGAGAGGGTCAATGGCATCGTATGGGTGACCTCGGTTGGATTGGCGAATCCGGCCGCTTGTGGTTTTGCGGGCGAAAGATTGAGCATGTGCGCACGGCTGCGGGTCCGCTGTACACGGATTGCTGCGAGGCGATTTTCAATGCGCATCCAAAGGTGTTTCGATCCGCGTTGATCGATATCGGTGGCGGGCATCCTGCGATCGTGGTTGAGCCTGAGGTGGGGGCCTATCCAAATAGTGCAGCGGCAGAAGCGCTTTTCATCGAGAGTCTCGAGGAGATCGCTCAGCAGCATACGATGACACGTATGATCAATCAGTTTTATTTTAAGCAATCTTTTCCTGTCGATGTTCGGCATAATGCGAAGATTCACCGTTTGTCGCTTGCGAGGCAGTTTGCGCAACAATAGATATTTAGGTGTATGAAGATCTTGGTGACAGGTGGTGGCGGCTTTGTGGGTGGCTATATAGTAGAGCGATTGTTGGCGCGTGGCTACGCAGTGCGCTCAATTGGCCGATCGCCGCAGCCAGAGCTTGTAGCAAAAGGCGTTGAGGTGGTGTGTGGTGATTTGACCGATGCGACTGCAGTATCTGCCGCATGTGAGGGAGTGGGTGCGGTGTTTCATGTCGCAGCGCGAGCCGGCGTGTGGGGCAGTTGGGAGAGCTTTTATGGGCCCAATGTGATTGGTACGCGCAACGTGTTGTCCGCTTGTCGCAAGTGGCAGGTCAAGCGATTGGTTTATACTAGTACGCCGAGTGTAGTTTTTAATGGTGATTCCATTCGTGGCGGTGATGAGTCGCTGCCTTATGGTAAAAACTGGCTTTGTCATTACGCAGAGACCAAAGCGCTGGCGGAGCAGGAGGCACTCGCGGCGAATTCTGAAAAGCTGCAAGTCGTCGCCTTGCGTCCGCACCTAATATTTGGGCCAGGAGATCCCCATTTGTTACCACGTGTGGTTGAGAGCGTGAAGGCTGGGCGTTTGAGAATCGTTGGCGATGGCAGCGCGAAGGTCGATGTTTCGTATGTTGGCAACGTGGCTGATGCGCATTTGGATGCCTTCGATGCGCTAGAGCGCGGGAAAGGTGCTGGTCAGGCTTATTTTATTTCGCAAGGCGAACCGGTGGATCTTTGGCCTTGGCTAAACTCTATTCTTGAGGGCTTAGGGCAGCCACCTTTGACCCAGAAAATTCCGCTACCTCTGGCATATGGAATCGGTGCGTTGTGTGAAGGTGTTTGGAAAGTACTGAGGCGACGCACGGATCCGCCTATCACTCGTTTCGTTGCAGTGGAACTTGCCAAGGATCATTATTTCGACACCAGCAAGGCTCAACATGTATTAGGCTATCGACCTCGGGTCCCGATGAATGAAGCACTAAAGTTGACCATTCAGGATCTGATTCGGCGTCACTATTAATCGTTATTTTTAATAAAGTCTATTGACGAATTGTCTAGATAGCAGTGACATAGAGATGTGAGTGTAAATAACCCAGTCTTATGGTACCTGCTATTGTCCATACTGCTATTGGGAGTGATCGTACTGCTATTAGTGATTGTTTTTCGGCGACCAAAGCAGCAACCGCTCGATCCTAGGTCAGATGCCGAGGTAGAGATACCAGCTGCGGGGCATTTGCAGACTACTTCGAATGCTTTGTTTGCGACGCTTTCGCATGAGTTGCGTACGCCGCTCAATGGTCTGCTTGGGTTGGCCCAAATTCTCCAAGAAGAAAGCCCGAGTGAAGAGAGTAATGCGATCGAAGGGTGTGCGCGTCACATGAAAGCTGTCATAGCTACCTTAGTTAATTTATCAAAGATTCAAATGGAGTGGGATGATCTCCCTGAGTATCGAGAGTGGGTGAATGTCTACGATTTGATGGAGCAAATTAAGCAGGATTCAGTGTTTCGGACAGACCTGTGCGGGATGGCGATTAAACTGAAGCACCAAGATAAATTGACGCGATTACGCGGAGATGGCGATCACCTGCGCGCGATTATTGAAAACGCGCTGTTTGGCTCTATTGACAGTGTTTCTTTGGTTGAGATCCCGACATCAAAGCAGACTTTGGAGATGTCATGGTTTACAGATGGAGGGGAGATGAAGGTCGAAATCGTGAATCCCCGCGAGCAGCCATCCAATAACCGAAGGCAAGAAATCGAGGGCATTTTTCAGATGACTACAGGAGAGAATCAAGCCCGAATGGAGATGCGATATTTGTATTGGGCGGTCTCTTCTGCACTGCTAGATCGCTACCAGGGCAGGATGGATGCAGTTTCGAATGAGGGTGGCGGCGTGACAACCTTGCTGTCTTTTAAAATGGAGCAGATGAAAGCCTCTGCGAGCGGCAAACTACCAATTGATGGGTTGCGCTTGGATCAAGAGGACAGGCAATCAAAGGCGATGTTGCCCTTTCCCGTGCAACTCTCATTAATTATCGCTGAAGATGATCCCGTCGCTCGCAAGTTAATGGCAACTGTATTGGGGCACATGAAGCAACAAGTGGTTTTTGCGACCAATGGCCTGGAGGTTTTGGAGCTGGTTAAAGAGTCCACGAGTTGCGATTTGATTCTTATGGATATTGATATGCCAATTATGGATGGCATGGCCGCTTCGCTGGCGTTGCGAGCTGGTGAAGCTGGTGAGATCGGCCAGCATGTGCCAATCGTCGCACTTACCGCTTTTGGAACGTTGTCAGATGAGGGTAAGTTCAAGCGGGTGGGCATGGATTACTTCTTACCTAAGCCTGTAGAGCTAAACAAACTTCGCGAGGTGCTGTTAGATGTCATTCGTAAGCAGCGCTCGAGCGGAGAATAACATCGTTCTGTGCGCGTTATAGTGATGCTTCGAGGCTGAGT
>Ga0222717_10004156_pt1 | contig 10726 bp, 13 predicted proteins | sample C33_18DmetaG_FD_165053 | JGI IMG/M metagenome (GOLD analysis project Ga0222717, IMG submission 165053) | Estuarine water microbial communities from San Francisco Bay, California, United States - C33_18D | ecosystem: Environmental > Aquatic > Marine > Unclassified | place: USA: California...
AACACGGATTTAATAGTTCGTTTCATTCAGAATATCCGTGTTCATCGGTGTCCATCCGTGGTTTATAAATACACTAACTTAGCGTGCTCCACACTAGGAAGCGTCGCAGGTTCGCAAATTAAGCGTGCTAAGTGAACAAAGTTACTGGTGCATGCAGATATTCATAGGTCGGACTGTTAATGTCCTAGGTAGCTTATTACTATTGGAGTAATGTGGTTAGCAACAGAACAAGGATTCTATAATATTTTACAAAAGGAGTTGGGGTGTTACTCGCTTCGGGCAGAGCACCGCCAGGACCTTGAAGATCTGCTTCAAGTCGGTGGAGTCGTTGCGGAGGTTCATTTTTCGCGGATGAACGCCTTGCCCTATGGCATTATTATAGGCCCGCAAAGTTTACTCAGTATAATGACTGAACTAGCCTTTGTTGTGTTGTATCAAGGGCAAGGATTAGGAGGCTCAGAGGGGGATTTGCCTAGGTATGATCAACGAACTAAAGTGGCTAGCAATAGTTTGAGTAAAAGTGCACTTAATGGTGTATTTAAATCTCGACTGCTAGATAATTAAATTCGACTGTTGTGGAACAAATAATGTTATATAATTTAATAATTAACGTTTTTTAATAGAGTAATTATTTGTATAAAAAGTCGTTATAATCTTACATATTCAAAAGATCAATTTTATGCAGCTTTTAGTGACTACAGTTCGACGGATTCTAATTACTTTTCTTGTATTACTGGGCGGAATTTTTGGGTATGATTATTATCAGGCCCAAACAGTTGGATTACCTCAGGAAATGACACTCTGGGATACCCAGTACCGACGCGTAAATGCTCGGTTGTTGGAGGTAGATGATTCATCAGTTCGATTTCAACGTTTAGAGGATGGTCGTTATTTTACCGTGCAATTCGAAGATTTATTTTTTTTGAGTAGTCAACGTGTGCAATTGTTTAAGGATTCCCAGTCAGCCAATGGTTCAATCGCTCCGACGGCTGAAGTTGCTCGTCTACAAAGTGAACGAAAAGACCTTCTGCATCGTATTGAATATATTGAAGCGCGCGCGGAGCGCACTACCTCTGCGATAGAAATGCGCACTCTAAATCGCGAGGTTGAACGTTTGTCAGAGGATTTACTACTCGTCGAGAGGCGGCTTAAGGAAGCCGGGGTCGAACTTAACTATACAAAATCAACCAATGGAAATGAGACCAGTGGCATTCAAAATATGGGCCAGCAACTAATCGATTTCGGGTCTAAAATCTCAGAGCAAATTCGTTGATCCTGAATGTATAGGATCTGGTCATTACACAAAAAAAGCCCGGTGCGACTCACCGGGCTTTTTGTATAAGAGTGTGTCTTAGTCGAATTAGGATAGCAGGTCTTTAACTGCTTCGCGTTCGTCTTCAAGCTCCTTGATTGAGGCATCAATTTTGGCACGGCTGAAAGCATTGACGTCGATGCCCTGCACAATTTCTAATTGACCGTCTTTAACGCGGCATGGAAGCGATGCGATGAGGCCTTTGGTGGTGCCATAGCTGCCGTCAGAGCAAAGGCACATGCTGAAGGTGTCACCAGCCACAGTCTCTGTGGTGAGCGCGATGACAGAGTCAACGATACCGTTGGCGGCTGAGGCAGCCGATGAGGCGCCACGGGCCTTGATGATCGCTGCGCCACGAGTTTGCACGTCAGGGATAAAGCTGTCTTTGCACCAAGCCTCGTCATCAATGACTTCCGCCGCGGATTTACCACCGATCTTTGCTGAGTAGAAATCTGGATATTGGGTTGCGGAGTGGTTGCCCCAGATGGTCATGTTAGAAACTTCAGTAACGTCGACGCCAGCTTTTTGAGCCAGCTGTGTCTTAGCGCGGTTCTCATCGAGCATCGTCATTGCGAAGAAGCGATCATTAGGCACACCCGCTGCGTTATTCATTGCGATCAGGCAATTGGTATTGCAAGGGTTACCTACGACGAGCACACGGACATCGGTGGCGGCATTTGCGCCGATCGCTTGGCCTTGGCCCGTGAAGACCTTGCCGTTGATGCCGAGTAGGTCTCCTCGCTCCATACCTGCCTTGCGCGGTACAGAGCCAACTAGGAGCGCCCAGTTAACATCCTTAAAGCCTTCTTCCAGATCAGTCGTTGCCACGACATCCTTCAGCAGCGGGAAGGCGCAATCATCTAATTCCATGACAACACCTTTGAGGGCATCCAGTGCGGGCGGAATTTCGATTAGATTCAAGGCTACCGGTTGGTCTGGGCCAAACATCGCGCCCGAGGCAATGCGGAAGAGAAGGGCATAGCCAATGTTCCCGGCTGCTCCAGTGACTGCGACTCGAATAGGTGATTTACTCATTTTTTTTCGTTTTCTGGTTTTTAAAAAAGAAGATTAGATGCTAACGGGAAAACTAATATCATAAAGGAAACACAATAGTACGGCTTGATAAATAAGCCTAACTAATGGTTTTATGTAGTTTCAAAGGTGGGTGCGAGTTTGGTGTAAGCATCGCGAATCATTTGCTCGGTGGTTTCCCAGTCGATGCACCCGTCAGTGATTGAGACCCCGTATTTAAGAGCATCAATCGGTTGCGGGAAAGACTGAGCACCGTGATGGATGTTACTTTCGACCATCGCACCAATAATGCTTGGGTCAGTCAGACTTTGGTTTACGAGCTCTTCAAAAACGGCTGGTTGGCGTGCCGGATCTTTACTACTGTTTGCATGGCTGCAATCAGTCATGATGGCCGGTGTGAGGCCTGCTGATTCGAGCTGTTCACGAGCCTGCTTGACGTCTTCGACGCTATAATTCGGCCCTTTTGAGCCGCCGCGTAGGACAATGTGGCAATTCGGGTTGCCATTGGTCGTGAGTGCATTGGCTTTACCCTCATTATCGATGCCCAGAAAGGTCTGTTCTTGGCTGGCTGCTTTGATCGCATTGAGCGCAACGGTGAGTCCGCCGTCGGTACCATTTTTAAAACCCAGTGGCATGGATAGCCCGGAAGCCATTTGGCGATGTGTTTGGCTCTCGGTGGTACGCGCGCCGATGGCAGACCAGCAGACTAGGTCAGCAATATATTGTGGCGTGATCGGATCAAGTAGCTCCGTGGCAGTCGGTACGCCGAGATCGATGACTTCTTTGAGGAAGCGACGCGCGATGCGCAGACCTTCTGGAATGTCGCTGGTGCCGTCGAGTTTTGGATCCATAATCAACCCCTTCCAACCGACGGTGGTGCGTGGTTTCTCAAAATAGACACGCATGACGAGCAGCATACGATCTTTGACTTCTTCAGCGAGCGCAGCGAGCTGGTGGGCATATTCGCGGCCCGCTTTGAGATCGTGAATCGAGCATGGGCCGACAACGACAAGCAGGCGACGGTCGTCACCAAAGATGATTTTGTTAATTGCATCGCGGCTATCGGCCACGAATTTGCCTGCTGCTTCTGTTTTTTCGATCTCTTCGCAGAGTGCGAGTGGAGAAGGCAGCAAGGTTTTAGAGGAGATGTTGATATCGGTGACTTTTTTCACAAGGTGGGGAGAAGTAACGAACCTTATGGAGTGAAACAAGCACTTATTCGAATCAAGATACGAAACTCGAATTCTCCGATTGATAATTTAAATGAGTTCGGCAAGTTGCCATTCATGAACTCTGTTGTTGGATATGAATATAAGCCTGCGGCACACTTGCGTGTGACGGATGAAGATGCGGCTGATTTTTTGCAGAGTCAGTTCTCAAATGAATTACGACCGTTTGACGCTGGGCGGATGAGTTATGGGATGTGGCTAAATGTGAAGGGTAAAGTCATCGGCGATAGTGTGATATTGTGTGAAGGTAAGGAGCACTTTCGTCTGCTCAGCGAGCAGACCGCATCTGCTACGATTGTGGAGAAGCTTGAGCGCCATATCATTGCGGATGATGTCGAAATAGAGAAATTGTCGGTGGGTGCTGGCCTTACATTGATTGGTGAGGGGGTACAGGCAGTACTCAATGAATTGAAGCTTGGGCTGCCTACGGTGGATCATTTTGTCGAATCGGCGGAATTGCGGATTTGGAATGGTCGCCGCTCACAAGAGCTGAATGTCGAGTTATGGTCTCAGTCCGAGTCAGTCATTGAGGAATTAAAGGAGCGACTCATTGGCCTAGGTGTCTGTTTTGTTAAAGAGCGCGAGGTGCAGTTGACACGAATTGCAGCAGGTATTGTGAGTGTGCCCAGTGAGATTGGGCCAAATGATTTACCAGGTGAGGGCGGCCTCGTCGGGGATGCGGTTTCGCTGACCAAGGGCTGTTATCTTGGGCAGGAGGTGGTGGCCCGCATGCACAACCTAGGTCGGCCACAGCGCGGGTTATTTAGGATTTATGGAACTGGCGAAGTGCCTGTTTGCCCGGTTGCATTATATAATGATGCGTCCAAGCAAATCGGCGAGTTGCGCACGGTTGTGGTGGCGGAAAATAGCTGGCAAGGCGTTGCGCTATTAAAGGTGCGTCATGCATTGGTTGGTGATTATCTGCACTGCTCTGCAGGCACGGTTAAAATTGATTCGCTATTTACAGCGATTGAAGCGGCAGGAAACTAATGGAGTCGGAACACAAACAACTTAGTCTTATAAAGTCATTATTCATTAAAATGGGTGCTTCTGAAAAGCAAGCTGTGGTGATGGCGAGTCAATTGCTTAAACGAGCGGGGCAAATCGCAGCGGAGCGTAAGATTTCAAAAATCGAGTCGATTGAAGCGCTTTTGAAGCAGGTGATTGAGGCTCAGCAAGAGAGTTAAACAGACTCGTCGATCAAGATCGGGCAATTAAGTGCGCTCTAAGCCTTAAAAATAGGGGATTGAGGGCTATTTAGGGTTGACGATCTCAGTTTAGAAGCCTCTGTTTCTTGGTGGTCATAAGGCCAAACAACCTCAATAAAAACTATACACGTATATGAACAAAGCAGAACTTGTTGCAGAAGTACAAAAATCACTCGGAGCTGACACATCCAAAGCAGCTGCTGAGCGCGCTCTTGAAGCCGTTTTAGAAGGTATCAAGAAGGGTATTAAGACTAGCCAGAGTGTTCAATTGATTGGTTTTGGCACATTCTCAGTGACAAATCGTGCAGCTCGTGAAGGTATCAACCCACAAACACGTGAGAAGATCCAGATCAAAGCTTCCAAATCAGTTAAGTTCAAAGCTGGAGCTGGCTTTAAGGCTATTCTCTAGTCTTTACCCCAAGACTACTTAAGCTTTTTAAAACCCGCAGTCTTGTGCTGCGGGTTTTTTTGTAGACCGGTATATATAAGGCACGTTTGGTTCAACCTTCAGCGGCCAGAATTTCTAGTCAGCCAAAGAAGTATGCATCAATCCAACATCTGCCTAATGTGATCATTGTGAAGGCTCTGTTTATCTTGTTGAGGCTTGCGGCACGTGGGCAGATGCGGGTTCAATCGCTGATGAATTTCATTATATATAAAATCATTCTTTGCGGTTGCCAGAGTCCGGAAAGCTATCCTTATTGAGACGCTTTTGAGATTAACCCTCCTAGAGGACACTATTTATGAGCAAGAGCTTATTTGAAAAAGTATGGGATGCGCACACCGTTCGCCAGTTGGCGAATGGTCAGACGCAATTATTGATTGGTACGCACTTGATTCACGAGGTGACGAGTCCGCAGGCTTTCGGAATGCTGCGTGATAGAGGCCTGCAGGTTCAATATCCGCATCGCACCTTCGCAACTGTCGACCACATCGTGCCAACCAATGAAGCAGTGGAGCCTTACAGCGATCCACTCGCACAAGGCATGATCGAAGAGCTGCGTACAAATTGCGCAGACAACAATGTCACCTTCTTTGATACGAATACTGGTAAGCAGGGGGTGGTACATATTGTTGGTCCCGAGCAGGGCATTACACAGCCAGGCACGACCATTGCATGCGGTGATTCGCACACTGCGACGCATGGTGCATTTGGTGCGATCGCGTTCGGTATTGGCACGAGTCAGGTACGTGATGTGCTCGCAACACAGACAATTGCGCTAAATGAATTAAAAGTGCGGCGTATCAATGTGAACGGCGAACTCGCTCCAGGTGTCTATGCAAAGGACGTTATTTTACACATTATTCGTTTGCTTGGTACGCAAGGCGGTACTGGTTATGCCTATGAATATGCAGGGTCGACATTTGACAACTTCACCATGGAAGAACGTATGACTGTGTGCAACATGTCTATCGAGGGTGGTGCACGTGTCGGGTACGTGAATCCAGATGAGGTGACGTTCGAATATTTAAAAGGCCGTCCGTATTCTCCAAAGGGAGCGGCTTGGGATGCCGCGGTCACGCAGTGGAAATCCTTCGCATCTGACGAGGGGTGTTCCTTTGACGACGTGGTCGACATTAATGCGGCGGATATTCAACCAACTGTGACATGGGGCATTACTCCAGCACAAGGCGTGGGCATTAACGAAACGATTCCTGCGGTTGAAGATGGTAAAACTGAGTCGGATCGTGATTCGATCAATGAAGCTCTCGAATATATGAAATTCGAAGGCGGAAGCCCGATGAAGGGCAAAAAGATTGATGTCGCTTTCATCGGTTCATGCACCAACGGGCGTCTTTCTGATTTTCAAGAAGTAGCTCACTATGTAAAAGGCCACAAGGTAGCTGAGGGCGTACAGGCGATTGTTGTTCCCGGTTCACAGGTGGTTGCGAAAATCGCTGAGGAGCTTGGTCTGGATAAGATTTTTATCGACGCTGGCTTTGAATGGCGTGCAGCGGGTTGCTCAATGTGCCTGGCGATGAATCCTGATAAACTGGTCGGTGATCAGCTCTGTGCGAGTTCGTCGAATCGTAACTTCAAGGGTCGCCAAGGTAGCCCGACCGGGCGTACGATGCTGATGAGTCCATTAATGGTCGCAGCGGCAGCAATCACCGGTGAAGTCACCGACGCACGCGAACTGTTCACGGTCGCCTCACAACGAGCAGCGTCCTAATTGCTAAGCCCACTTCGACACCTCTGATTTAATTGTTCCTTCAACGCCCTACAGGGCACCCGTTTAAGTCACCCCTCCGGGGCAAGCCGTAGACGGTTCACCACTTTCGCGCTAGTCGCGCTACTTCCTACTATTATGGCATCCAATCCGATTCAACAAGTTACTGGTAAAGGCGTATTCGTCCCTGGCGACGACATCGACACAGACCGTATTATTCCAGCCCGCTTCATGAAGTGCATCACCTTTGACGGTCTCGGCGAGTATCTTTTCTATGATGTGCGCAAGACCGAGTCCGGCGAAGACAAGGTGCATAATCTGAACGATCCGCGGTTCTCCAATGCATCGATCATTGTCAGCGGTAACAACTTTGGTTGCGGCAGTTCACGCGAACACGCGCCACAGTCGATTCTCCGCGCGGGCTACAATGCGGTGATAGCAGGCAGTTTTGCTGAAATTTTCTTTGGCAATTCGACCAACCTCGGAGTTGTCTGCGTAATGGCCGGCGATGCAGACCGCGAGGCACTCGCTGCCGCGATTGCGGCCAATCCTGATCTTGAGGTTACCGTTGACGTGGAAAATCTGCAAGTGGTGTTCGGAGATCAGTCCATCCCCTGCGAGATCAAGGCGGGCGCACGCGAGAGTTTACTCAATGGCACATATGATCCGCTCGATGAGTTACTCGAAGGCGCGGCCTCTGTCACTAAAGTGACAGAGGCACTCGCTTACATGCAGGCTTAGTTTCGTTAATTTAAATTGAAAAAGGCGTAACCTATACGGTTGCGCCTTTTTTGTAGAACAATCATCTTAATCACTATGGATCTATTGACGAATACAGGCATCTTTCTTTATCCGCTCGCATTATGCTCCTTTATCGCTGTTTTTATAACGGTCGAACGCCTGATTGCGCTGCGTAATTCCAGCGTCATACCACAACGTTTAGTGGATGCGTTTGTCGAAGGAGATTTGGATAAAGTTGAGGCAGACTTGGATTCCGTGACGGGTCGTATCATTTGCTTCTACCGAGATCGTCAGCCCGATCCTGATGGGCTCAATGCGTTTGCGCGGCTTGAGGTGAGCCGTCTGGAGCGCGGCTTGTTTTTACTGGAGGTCGTGATCGGCGCAGCTCCATTACTTGGTCTGCTGGGAACTGTAACAGGACTAACCAAAGTCTTTGGCAATTTCTTTGCGGAGAGTGGATTGGCAGACCCGAGTGCTTTTATTGGTGGAATCGCGCTGGCGTTGAACACGACGATTTTAGGTTTGGTGATCGCGATACCCGCACTCGCAGCACATGCATATTTATTACGCCGAGTCGAACTGTTGGCGGCGAGGATTAGCGTTGGCGTCGAGTGTTTAACAGAACTGGCTCGTCAGCGTCCACAGGCGTAAACTTAAATTGCAATGAGTAATTTAGTCTCACATAGGCGGCGTAACCCATCGATTAACATTGTGCCCTTGGTCGATGTGCTGACGGTGCTGTTGTTCTTTTTTATGGTGACGATGCAGTTTAAGCAAATCAGCGCGCTCAATATTACTGTGCCTGAGATTAAGACTGCTGGCAAGAATGAGGTGAACGAACGAATTACGATCGCTCTAAGCCCTGATGGTGAAATCTATCTCAACAATCAATTGATGGAAATGCGTGCCTTTGAAGACGCAATTAAACTTGCCGGTGAACTGACTCCGGAACTGCCCGTCTTACTTGTCGCGGATGAAGCGGTTCCTCTCAAACATGTGACTGAAGTTATGGATGTATGTCGCAGCAACCAGCTGAATAAAATCCGCCTGCAGTCGCGATAATTCTGTGAGATCAGGACGGCGAATAACAGTTCGCTAAATTTGCGATTGAATAAGTCTGGCCGCGGCCGCTCTCACACATGAATTTTCCGATCTTTAGGCTGTACGCCGAGCTTGTATCGCAACAGCCAGTTGTTTGAGAATCGCTTCGGTTGCAGGCATATCGATGCATTCGTCAGTGATACTTTGACCGTAGGTGTTGTTGCCGTTGGCGTCGTAGTTCTGACGACCCGCTACGAGGTGACTTTCCAGCATGACACCTGCGATACCCTGTTGTCCTGCCGCGATTTGCTCGGCAATTGATTGAGCGACCACCGTTTGACGTGTATAGTCCTTGTTGCTGTTGCCGTGACTGCAGTCGATCACGAGCTTTTGGGGTAGTCCGACTCCGGCGAGTTGTTCGAGAACCGGAGCGATCTCATTTGCCTCATAGTTTGGACCTGTGCGATTGCCACCGCGCAGGATCAAGTGAGCCGAAGGATTTCCCGTAGTTTCGAAAATTGCGGTCACTCCTTGCTTGGTCACCGATGGAAACCAGTGTGGTTGACCGGCGGAGCGCACCGCGTCGATCGCGATCTGTACGTTGCCGCTGGTGCCATTTTTGAAGCCCACTGGCATCGATAGTCCAGAAGCAAGCTCGCGATGTACTTGGCTCTCTGTGGTGCGTGCGCCGATCGCGGACCATGCAATGGCGTCGGCGATGAATTGCGGGATGATGGTGTCGAGAAATTCGGCGCCGGTGGGCAGACCGAGTTCGCAGATGTCCACCAGCAGCTTGCGTCCGATTCGCAGGCCGGTATTGATTTCAAAACTGCCATCGATGTACGGATCATTGATCAGCCCTTTCCAGCCGACCACGGTGCGTGGCTTTTCGAAATAGACGCGCATGATAATCTGCAGGTCGGCTTTGTATTTCGCAGCCAGAGGTACTAGTTTTTCAGCATACTCGATCGCGGCTTTGGTATCGTGAATCGAGCAGGGGCCGACGACTACGATGAGACGATCATCGCTACCATTGAGGATGGCTTCGCTTTCGGCGCGGCCATGTTCAACTACAGTCGTGGCTTTATCAGAGAGCGGAATCTCTTCGATCAGGATGGCGGGTGGGAGCAACGGGCGGTTACCCGCGATGCGGCGGTTATCATGTGTGTGTGACATGTTGAATTTGAGTTACAGGCTTAGGTGTTGGGTAATAGCATTTGATGCTCACTCTTGAGGACACCGATGCAGGGGAGTTGGCGGTAGCGTTCGGCAAAGTCGAGACCGTACCCGACGACAAATTCATCTGGTATTTCGAAACCGACGAAATCTGCCTCAAATTCGGTACTGCGGCGGGCTTTTTTATCGAGGAGTACACAGGTTTTGAGGCTAGCTGGCCTCAGGCTTCGTAGCACTTTGGACACTTCTGCGAGTGTGTTCCCAGTGTCGAGAATGTCATCAAGTAGTAGCACATCAGCGCCCTCGATATCGAGTCGGATACGGTCGATAATTTCCGGTGCTTGCTGGGCAGAGGTGGCATCACGATAGCTGGAGACGCGGATACAATCGAGGCGCAGCGGAATGTTTAGATGGCGTATCAGGTCGGCGACAAATATGACTGCTCCGTTGATGATCGCGATGGCTGTGATTTCACGGCCTTGATAGGCGCTATTGATTTCGGTTCCAAGTGCTTGCAGCCGTGTTTTGATTTGTTGCTCGGTGAGGAGAATGCGATCGAGATTCTTGAGCTGTGACGGTGCGTGGTCTGGCATTGTAATGGCGTGCGTGAATTTAAAGTACTAGCAAATCAGCATTACATGCCTGGCAATCCCGGCATGCCGCCGCTTTCGCCCATTTGCGCCTTCATGGCCTTCATCATCTTGCGGCCTTTACCGCCGTTCATCATTTTCATCATCTTTTGCATCTGGCCAAATTGTTTGAGCAGCGCATTGACGTCACGCACCTGCACCCCGGAGCCGTCGGCGATACGCTTGA
>Ga0222717_10004161_pt1 | contig 10722 bp, 6 predicted proteins | sample C33_18DmetaG_FD_165053 | JGI IMG/M metagenome (GOLD analysis project Ga0222717, IMG submission 165053) | Estuarine water microbial communities from San Francisco Bay, California, United States - C33_18D | ecosystem: Environmental > Aquatic > Marine > Unclassified | place: USA: California...
CTGTATCAAGTTTTGCATTTGTATTGTTTCTTGGCTTACAAACGTTTGCGCTTTCACAACCTGTATAAGCTCGCATTGCTGCTTTTGTTTTATTGCCTGCGATACCATCTGCAAATAAACCATTTTTATTTTGAAATTCTTTAATTGCATTTTTGGTTTTTGGCCCTGTTTGGCCATCAATTGGTCCTGGATTAAACCCATTATTTGATAAAAATTGTTGAATATCTAATATCGAATTAATTACAAGTGAAGAATTATCTTTTGGAACACATGCATCATTTCCAGAGTTTGGATTTGCAACAGCTGTAGATTCTACATCTTGCACTTCACCATAAGTTGCTTGCCACCCTTCTTGAAAAATATTTGATGTAAAAACTGATGATGGAATAAAGGAACTATTTATTAGATTATTAATGATATAAGACACTTCACCAATAGAAATTCTTCTAGTTGGGCAAAATTTATCGGTTAGTGAGCTACAAGCTGGAATAGAATTAGTTGAAGCAAGAATATTTATTTCATTAGTAAAGTTACTTGCTCCATCATCAGAATATCTATCACTACTACCACTTATATTGCCTGTCTCACCAGCATTGATTGCTACAACTAATAAGCATGCAAATTGATCTCTAAAAACAGACTCCGATGGTTGATATTGAAAAGGACCACCAATACACTTATTCATTCCATAATATGGAATAGCATTTATTGCTTTTTGGTAAGGGCTTTGATCGTCATCGCTGTAAGCATTTGGTGAATCTAAAGGTAGCTGTGCTGCAGTAACAATAATAGCAGCAGCCTCTTCTCTTGTAAGAGTCTTAGCTTGGCATGCAGAAGAAGTCTCGTTGCATGGATTTAATAATCCTGATTTGGATAAGAGATTTAAACCGGCACTCGATGTAGCATATTGTGCAATATCTCCAGTTGATGAAGTAACATTGTCTGAATCTTGAGTTGAATTATTAACAGTTATAGGACCAATGCTTAATGTAGATACATCTGACTGGCTTGATGTCAAAAAGTAATGTGATGCGAAACCAAGTTGAGATTTAATATTTCTTCCAGATTTTTTAACAGATTTTGCATAACCGTTCTTATAGCCTTTCATTGTTACTTCTAATGCTGCACCAGATTCAGCAACAGATGAAACATAGATATCAGTTACAGAATCAAAACAAGGCGTATCATCACAGAGAATATTTTTTGCTAATTGATAAGAAGAAAAGTCATAAGACCATGCAGCTTTAGAATTACCAACCCTGTTATCAACTGACCACGGATCATCAACAGTCTTTAGGTAAGGCCAAGGGGTTGCTGATCCAAAACCCACCACATTATCATTAGTTTTACCACCAGTAGATGAAGAATAAAATGCTTGAATTACTGTACTTTGTGTATACCCACCGTCGTAGGTTATAACTTTACCAGCTGTATTGTTAACTGCCTGTACCCAATTTGGACCAGCAATTTCTTTTAGATAACCATAATAATATTGGCTGGAAGCAGTTGAACCAATATGACACCAACAGTATGATTGACGAGAATTAGACAATCCAGCATCAATACCATTTTGTTGTGAAGGATCATTTTGTTTTAAATATTGAAATATTGCATAGCTTCTACCTACTAAAGCCTGTGACTCAAGAGCTTTAACGTTCCAGTGTGAAGGCATCTCGGCAAGCCCATATAGGTATTTTTCAATATTGACTGCTAGTGAAACATGAAACCCTGACGAAACATTTTTTGATCTGATCTTAAGGACCCCATGCTTGTGCTCTCTCGGACCAACCCTGACTCTTCCTCCTTCCGACCAACTGATTGAAATGTTACATCCAGAAATCTGTTTATTAATTAATGGGTGACCTGTAAAATAACAACCTCCATTTGAATAAATTAAATTTATAGTTGCACCACCACTAATTTTTAATTTACCAAAGGATGATTCACATGGACCATCTGAACTAGCTTCAGATTTAATTTTTGCTAATGTATCATCATCAATCGATCCAGACTGATTAAGACCTACAGAAGCCTGATAATTTCTCAGCGCATTTGCTGTTTTTTCTCCTAATGCTCCGTCTATAGGTCCAGGCTCAAAGCCTCGTGAAGTTAAAAAGGATTGCGCTCCAGCAGTGTTTGTCATACCATCTTGACAAATATATAGTGTTGGAGGGCTTGATGATGGGAGAGTAGTCAGTTGTATACTCTTAGCATTTCGAGCAAGGCCAACCCAAAGTGCATTGTTACTAGATGCAATATCTGGTGATGATAATTGAAGATTAGATAAAGTGTTTACAGATGTACCTTGAAAATAATATTTAACAACCTCTTCAGATGTACAGGAAGCATTATTTTGACAAAAGTTAGCACCTAATTCTGTTAGACCTTTGGCACCGTATTGACTTAAACCTACACCATGCCCCCAACCGCTTCCTTTGAAAGTAAAACTTACAGAACTGTATCCACGCATTGCTTGTTTAGTAGCAGGTCCAACTACCCCATCAGCACCTAAGCCAACAGTGCTTTGAAAACTTTTAACAGCACCAGTAGTTCTATTACCAGATATACCATCAATTGGGCCAGGATTGAATCCATTACAACTTAAAAAAGTTTGTATATCTTTTAGAGTATCTAGTGGAGCAACTGCATTTTCAGCACAATTTAAAGTTTTAGTATGTTTTATTTCTAAAGCATTTGCTGAAATTTTAATGGCATTCAAACCTACAAAACACAAAAAAGAAATTAATAATATCTTTGAAAAATACTTTAAACCCTGTTTCATCATTTCATTTTAGATAGTATTTGATAATTATTACAATTCTTCACTATTTTTCCATTTTTTAAAATATCCTGTTCCAAATTCATACCCTATATAAATTATATAAAGCGTATATGTGACTGGAAATAGTACCCCATCTAAACTAGTAAATATGTTAGGTACTAAAAAAAATATGCTTGATAGCAAAACAAAACCCAAAATTTTATTTTTTTTAAGTGCATTTAATCCAAAAATAAAGAATATGTAATATATAAAAAAAGAAATAAGAAAGTTCAAAGACATTAATAAATTAATTGAATAATTATTTGTAAGCGCAAGTAATAATATAAACAAAGTTGTAATAAAGAATGCAAATCTGAAATTATTTTTAACAATTTTTTTTAACACATATAATAGTCTAAAGAACATATGCAATTGAGTGAATTTACCTTCGTATTTTTAACATTATGTATTCCTTTTTTATTCTATATTGTCTCCTCTACGAGTCCGAAAAAAGGATTTAGTATATTATTCGTTTTAATAATAGGATTTAATGGTTTTATCTATCAAGACACTTTTTCTTTATTAGGAGTCTTTTTTTTAGTGTTATATTTATATTCATTTGAAAGAAAGGTAAGAAAATATTTTGTTTTCATGAGCATGGTTTCATTCTTACTTGCTTCATTTAACCTAATAGGTCAAAATTTACTATTAAGCTTTCTGCCTATTTTATTAGTATCATCAGTCTTTTCTTCAATGATGATTGGTCACTGGTTTCTAGTTGATCCAACAATAGAAAGAGTAGGCATGAAAAATATCTCTAAACTTTCTTCCAGACTTTCTATTTTGTTGGCTTTTCTTGTGTTTTTAAATATTTATGAAAGTAATTCCTTATTTTTTAGCAGTTTATCTGAAAATCTACTTAATAATATTGTGATTTTTCTTTATTTATCATCAGCGTTATTATCATTTGGTTCGCTGAAATCACTACAGGAAAAATCTTACACAGGCGTAATGGCAAGTACCGGTTTAAGCTATCTGGCTTTAATTGTCGCACTTGGTGCCTCTGGAACTTTAATACTTTCTATTTGACACTATCCTTAGAATATGAAAATTTATACTAAAAAAGGGGACCAGGGAGAAACACGTCTGCTGTACGGTGATGCTGTATCTAAAGACAGTATAGCTCCGGAAGCTTATGGTTCTGTTGACGAATTAGTTGCTGCTTTAGGTTTGATAAGATATGAAAAAAAATTACCTAAAGAAACAAAAAAATTAATTCTTCAAATACAGAGAGAGCTTTTTATAGCTGGAGCAGAATTAGCAACTTCAAAAGAAAAGAGGTCCAAACTAGTGCCAGATGAAACTTTAGTTACCAATAGTATGATTGAAAATCTTGAAAAAAATATAGATATTTTGACAGACAAAAATGGAATTCCAGAATTCTTTGTTGTTCCTGGCGAAAACAGCATTTCTGCAAAATTTGACTGGTGTAGGGTAGTTTCAAGACGAGCTGAAAGAAAATCTGTAGCATGGAAAAAACTTAACCAAATAGAAGATACAGAAGTAATTGTTTATTTAAATAGGTTGTCTGATTTATTATGGATGTTAGCTCGAGATTTTGAAACAAAATGGACCGCAAGTAAATGAAAATAGAAGTTGTATTAATTGACAGTATTGATGGGGATAACTTAACGTCATTAAAAAATTATCATGAAAACAAAAACTTATTCAAGATAAATAAATTCGAAGCTGAAAAAAATCAAATGTTTTTTTTAGCTAACTTAGATAGTTCAGATGAAGTTTCAACACTTGTTGTCGGAACAAAGGGATGTGAAACGGCATATGAATTTGTTAATTTGGGCTCACTTATTGGTAAAAAAATAGGTCAAGATTGTGATATCCAACTTATTTCAAAATCAGATAATTTAGACATCTTTTCAATTGAATTTGGCATTGTTATTTCTTCATACAATTTTGATATTTTTAAATCTAAAAAAAATCCCAAACGAAATTTTAAAATTTTAGATAGTTCTCATACTGAAGAAATTCAAAATAAAATAGATTCAATTTTTTGGGTGAGAGATATGGTGAATTATCCAGCTATAACTAAATCACCAGATTTTTTTGAGGAGCAAGTAAAAGAATTAATAATAAATCTAAATATAAAGTTTGAATCATATGGTGAGGAGTGGTTAAAAGAAAATAATATGGGGGGTGTTGTAGGCGTTGCACAGGGTTCTGAAAGACCACCAAAGTTTCTAATTGGTGAATATAATCCAGATGCCAAAAAACAAATTGCCCTTATAGGTAAAGGTGTTTTGTTTGATTCTGGAGGACTTTCTTTAAAATCTCCTTCAGGAATGGAGACTATGAAAACAGATATGGCAGGTGCTGCAACTGCTTGGGGAATAATTTCGTTAGTTGCAAAACAAAACTTAGACATTGGTTTGAAAGTTTATACTCCAATAGTTGAAAATATGCCTAGTGGTACTGCAATTAGGCCTGGTGATATTTTAAAAATGAGAAATGGAAAAACAATTGAAGTAATGAATACAGATGCGGAAGGCCGTCTAATAATGGCTGATGCTTTGGCTTATGCTAGTGAAAATAATCCTGATATAATTTGCGATGTAGCCACACTGACCGGTGCTGCGTATGTTGCACTTGGAGTTGAAATAGGAGCTGTATTTTCCAATAATGAATCTACTTTGAATAAATTTTTAGATTCAAATGCTAATAGTTTTGAAAATTATCATTCTTTGCCACTTGAGCATAGTTATAGATCTCTTATCAAATCTAGCATTGCTGATATGAAAAATTCTGGTGGTAGTTTTGGAGGTGCTATAACAGCTGCTTTACTTTTGGAAGAGTTTGTTAACGATATTGATTGGATTCATTTAGATATAGCTGGTCCCGCTAGGTCAAGAAGCGACAATTCAATCTATCCAGAGGGTGGAACAGGGTTTGGAGTAATTGGTTATTTCAATTTTATTTGTAATGAAATTGATAATTAAGAATCACTGTTAGAACTCTCAATTATAAATATTAATGTATCTCCAGTAGACATTGTTGCACCCTGCGAAACATTTGTTCCTATAACTTTACCTTCACACCCTTGAACATCTGACTGTTCATAATTATTTTTCAAAAATAAAATCACATTATTCTCTCTCATAAATGTTTTAATAAGACCTTCAGCTTCTTCTATGCTGTATTCACAAGGTGGAATATTTGGAATAGCTGCTGAAAACTTTTGTCCAGAAACTTCTAGTTCAATAACTGTACCTTCAGGCACTTCTTCATTTACTTCAATACTTTGGGTTAAAACCAATCCTGGAGCCTCTTCTGAATCAACCAACTTTATATTAGGAAGTAAATAATTTGCAAATGCTATTTCTTCTGCAATAAGTACATTAAGGCCAGCTAGCTCCGGAATAACAACTGTTGGAATTTCATAGTATTTTTCTAAATCACTTGGGTCATTTGGCCATTCCATTACAGGAAGACCTTCAACAACTTTTGTCATAAATTCTTTCCACATAGGCGCAGGGACACGACCTCCAGACACATTTTTAATTACTTCACCATTAATTTCTACATCTGTGAGGGGAAGCTGTTCTTCAGCAAAGCCAATCCAAACAGAAGAAGTGTATTGTGGTATAAAGCCAATAAACCATGCCTCTCTAAAACCTTGATGGGTACCAGTTTTACCAGCAATAGGCCTGTCGTCTAGAGCGGCTCTTGTACCTGTACCATATTGTGCTGCTACTTCTAATGTTTTTCTGACTGCAGCTGCAGCACCAGGGTCAGGTATAGAAACTCTTTGTGAAACTATATTTTGATACAAAATTATACCATTTGAATCTTCTATTCTTTCAATAAGATAAGTAGGTGCTAATACACCATTAGTTGCAAATGATGAATAGGCAGATGCAATTTCAATTGGTGTTACCGCACCCGCACCTAGCGTAAGTGAAATAACTGGCTCAATTTCAGAATCTATTCCAATACGATTCGCTGTCGAAGCAAGCTTTTCCCCACCAAGCTCAGAGGCCATTTGAGCAAAAACAGTATTTATAGATCTTCTAGTTGCCTCTTCAAGAGAAATCATTCCTGAAGTGTCAAGTAACTTAACTGATCTATTGTATTCACTTTTATCACTACAAGGTTTGAATATATATTGAGTTTCACCTTCAATATTAATTTGAGTTGTATTTGCCTGTTGTTCAATTAATACTGGATCAGTAATTACCAATGTATCTTCGGGAAAATTGACTCCAGAAGTATCTAACTGATAAATTATTGCATTGCCATCTTCATCAATTTGGTTTAAAGCTTTACCAATTTCAATTAGCTTTTCTGAATTATCTTCTAGTTCATCTAAATTAGAAACTAAGGGAAACTGCTTAAAAAAATCAATATTTTTTATATCTTCAATATGGTAACCAACACATTGAAGCTCAATAGCCCTATCTTGAGCAGCTATTTTGTTTAAATATCTATCAGCAGTAATTGAAGTACCGTAGTTTCTAACTACCCATTTTGTTCCAATTCCATCAGGCGCACAAGGGTACCCACAGTCAATTTCAACAGGACTTCTTGAATCTCTATAACTATAAAGTTTTGAACCTGACTCAAGAGCTGCCAATAACGTAATGGGTTTAAACGCTGAACCAGGATTTCTTTTACCTTGAGTTGCAAGATTATATTGTTCTTCTTCAAATGGTATTCCAGAAGCCATCACTTCTATAGCACCAGTAAAGTTGTTAATTAATGTAATTACACCTGTAGGTTTTGGTTCATCATTTTCTTCATCCACACTGTTAGATGGAACCCATTTGTTTAAAATTTGGTTGGCGTGCTGTTGATATTCAAGATTTAAAGTAATGTATACATTCAATCCTCCACCACCTGTGCAAGAGGTATCGTCTGAGGGACAACCAAAAATTTTCTTTTTACGCTCCTCTTTAGTGTTTCCTAATACTGCAAATTGAGGGTCATTAAGTAACTGCCTTTTAACTTCGGCAACTACATGTTCTGCTTGGGAGTCTATCTGAACTGAATCAACAATATTTAGTGGTGCTAACTTAGCCGATCTTGCTTGTATGTCTACAATAAATCCCTCTTTCAACATGATATTCAGAACATCATTCCTTCTTTCAATTACTCGCTCAGGGTATTTTCTTGGATTGTAGTAAGCAGGGCTTCTAATTATAACAACTAAGGTTGCTGCTTCATCTAAAGTGATGTCACGAATATCTTTACCGAAGTATTCATAAGCAGCAGACTGAATTCCGTATGCTCCAGATCCCCAATAAATTGAATTTATATAATATTCTAATATTTGATCTTTTGTGTACCTTCTCTCTAGTTCAGCTGCAACAACTGCCTCGGCAACTTTTCTTCTTACTGAAATTTCATCCCCAACGAATGATTGTTTAGCAACCTGAGAAGTTATTGTTGAACCACCACGAGTAACACCTCTTAGGTTATCAAGAGCGGCACTTAAGATAGCAACAAAATCAACACCTTCATGCAAGTAAAAATTACTGTCTTCTGCAGCAAGCAAAGTATTAATAACAAAAGATGGAACTTCGGATAAACGTATAGGGTCTCGATTTAATCCATCATGTAACTCATCTAGTATTTGGTTATCAGAAGTGATAATGGTTGATGGTTCGGACAGAGATACAAAATTTAGAACCATTCCTTCAGCTCTAGGTAAAAACTTTTCTTCAAGAGACGTTACAACTTCCATACTTGATTTAATTGGTAAAAACACAAAAAAACCTACCCAACCTGCAAGTAAAATGCTTGAAATAAGAATTACAAAACCAGCAACATATCTAGATCCATATCTAGTTTTAGATTCTAAATTATGTATTTGCGCCATATCAAAATGATAACCTTAATAATTACAAACTATTACTTTGTATAGCTAAATTTCTAGCCTTATACATGTTAATACTGTACAATTGTACCGATGGATTATTCACCTGGTTTAAGAGGAGTCGTTGCCGGAGAAACAGCAATCTCTACAGTTGGTAAAGAAGGTACTTCACTTAGATATAGAGGATATGATGCAACGGAGCTTACATCGAACAATACTTATGAAGAAGTAGCTTCTCTAATTCTCACCAACACATTAGAAGATAAAAATTTTAAAAAAAGTTTCTCAAAATACTATTTAGAAACAACAAAAGACAATAAATTAAATGAATTACTTTTAGAAATTAAAGAAAAACTTCATCCTATGGATGTTGTCAGGACAATTGTTTCATACAAGGGTGAATTAACAACACTTAGAAAAAAAAGTTTAGAAAATGATGATAAAACTGAATTATCAGCAAGAATAACTGCAATAGTTTGTTACATCATTGCCTCTTACCACCAGAAAGCATGTGATGAATTAGATAAGCAGTACTTAGTCGCTAGTTCTCTTTTACCCAATGGAACATCAAAAGAAAAATTAGAAGCCTTGGATGATATGTTAATTTTATATGCTGAACATGGGTTTAATGCTTCAACTTTCGCAACAAGGGTTACAGCATCTACAAGAGCAGATCTAACAGGTGCTATAGTCTCAGGAATAGCAACACTTAAGGGAGAATTACATGGTGGAGCTAATGAAAGAGCTGTAGAACTCATTAATTCCTTTGAAACTATTGCTGATGCAGAAAAAGGAATCAAATTACTTTTGGAACAAAAGACTAAAATCATGGGTTTTGGACATGGTGTTTATAAAATCCAAGATCCGCGAAGTCCAATTGTAAAAAATTGGGTATCAAAATTAGTCAATAGTGATGACTCTAAAAACAGATTTGAAATTGCACAAAAGATTGATCAAATTATGGATGAAGAGAAGAATCTTTTTCCAAATGTAGATTTTTATGGTGGCCTTCTTCTCGCCGAGCTTGGTTTTGATATAGATTTATTTACGCCAATATTTGTTGCCGGACGTTCAGTGGGCTGGGCGTCACATTATTTTGAACAAAGAGAGCAGGATATCTTGATTCGACCTGCAGCTAAGTACATTGGTCCTTCAGAAAGATAATTTTTGAATTCTAATAATTTAGATTTAATAATTACTGATTACATTTCTAGCGATTTTGAAGAAGACGATAAACATTTCTATTCTTCAAAATTAGCAATATTAGATACCTTAGGATGCATAATTGAGGCAAGTAGCCATGAAGATGTTGTTCAATTTGCATCAAAAAATTATCTAAGCCTTAATTTTAAAAATCCATTTAAAAATTTTACTGTTAACGAAAGCTACGAAACTATCTCATGGTACCTTACAGTTTTAACTAGATGGTATGACTATAACGACACTTTTTTAGCTAAAGAGTGGGCACATCCATCAGATAATTTTGGAGCAATTTATAGCTATTTTTATAAGAATGATAATTATAAATTTATTGATTTCACAAATGCTCTTACTAAAGCTTATGAGATACAGGGTTCCTTGTGCCTAGGGACATCATTAAACAAACTAGGTTATGACCACGTTTTTTATGTAAAAATTGCCTCGGGTTCTGTTTTTTCATATTTAGTGAATAAAGGTGATGCCAATGCAGTAAGAAGAACAGTTAATAACATACTTTTGGATGGACCAAGTCTAAGAGCATACAGGCATTTTCCAAATGTTGGAAAAAGAAAAAGTTGGGCAGCTGCAGATGCTTCTAAAAGAGGTATAGAGCTTTCGATTATTAGTAGCCATGAGGATGAAATTTATGAATCTGTCCAAAAGGAGGATAAGTGGGGATTTGAAACTAATTTTTTAGAAAATTCAAAATTAGAATTTGGAAAAGATCTTAATAATTGGGTTATACAAAATGTATTATTCAAAGTTCTTTTTCCTGCTGAATTTCATGGCCAGTCAGCGGTCGAAGCTGCAATTGAACTTAGCGATGAGTTTAATCAGAATATTAATAAGTTGGAAAGGGTTAATATATTCA
>Ga0222717_10004162_pt1 | contig 10722 bp, 27 predicted proteins | sample C33_18DmetaG_FD_165053 | JGI IMG/M metagenome (GOLD analysis project Ga0222717, IMG submission 165053) | Estuarine water microbial communities from San Francisco Bay, California, United States - C33_18D | ecosystem: Environmental > Aquatic > Marine > Unclassified | place: USA: California...
AGAATAAAAATAGTTACCAAAGATAAGGTACCGCCCGGAGCCCCTCCCGTTGAAGAAGGAGAAGAACTTAACTTTAGATCTATAGATGGAATGTATAGTTACTGTACCAGAGACAACGGTGAAGTAGTACATTTAGTAGCATGGACCGAAGTAGATATCGTGAATGAGTAACAGATGCCGCTGTGGTGGAATTGGTAGACACGACAGACTTAAAATCTGTTGAGCAGTAATGCTCGTGGCGGTTCGAGCCCGCCCAGCGGTACCAAAAAATAAAAAGATATGAATAGTAAATTATACAGAGGAAAGGGTTATGTTGGCGGGGTATGCCAAGGGCTAGGTGAATGGTCAGGAATACCTCCAATCTTATGGAGATTAATTTTTTTGTTTACACCTATACCATCTGCTTTTCTCATGTATGTAGTCTTATGGATATTTCTTAAAAAGGGCTTTCAGAATTAAAGCAAATAGATTATAATTATACTATAACAATTAAACTATAAAATAATATGGCAGATTTACAAAGAGGAGATAAAGTAACATGGGTAGCTGAAATGCAATGTGTACCACACCCTGAAGGAAAAACTGATAGAAAAGGCGAAGTACTTCCAGTATTTAGAGATAAAGATATGACTGGTACTATTGTTAATTCTCATTATGACAATAAATTCACCGTAAGACCTGATGGGTATACTACACCTAGAGGAATGGATTCTTATTATGATAAAATGGTACCGGGTAAAAAACTTTCAAAGATTTAATGTATGAGTATTCAAATTAAAACAGAAAAGGAAGTTTGGTGGGCATCAACCAAAGAATATGATCTTGAAGTAAATGGAGAAAATGTATCAGTAAGAATTGCTGAAACTCCAAAAGAAACTGAATTCTTTGAATGGAATGAAACTACTGGATGGGAACCTGCTGATATTGATAGCGGATTAATGAAAGAAGTATATGACGCATGGTCAAACGGAGAAATAGAATAAAATGAATTGGAAAAAGATAAAAGAAAATAATATGTATAGACAAGGCAGATCTGAGGAACAAGTAAGAGGAGCTTATATAGGAGCCTTTATTGCAATCATAGGATTGGCTGTTACATTAATTATAGCAGCTTTAACATCATAAAGATCTGGACCAGTAGCTCAGCTGGATAGAGCATCTGCCTTCTAAGCAGACGGTCACAGGTTCGAATCCTGTCTGGTTCACCGCGATTCGGGATGTATCTCCTCAAGCTTATACCTTGTAGAAAGAGTAATTGGTTACATATGAGTTCAAGTCTCATCTTCCCGACCTTAATCTAATAAATATAAAAACAAAAACTTACATATGCTAATAATTAAAAAAGGAGAAAAAGATTCAATTGACAAAGTACTAAAACAGTATAAAAGAAAATGTAGAGAAACACAGCTCCTTAAAGATATTAGATCAAGAAAAGAATTTGTTAAACCTTCAGAAGCTAAGAGAAAGCAAAAACAGAAAGCCATATATCAACAAAAGCAAAATAAACAGTTTTAAAAATTGTTAATAACTTTTTGAAAATAACGTGAATTTATAGTTCAGAATCCGAAAAAATTGTTTATATTTATATTATAATAATTAAAACAAAAACGGAACTATGGCAACATTAAGAATCTTTACTCAGTACTACGAAAATTACTCGGACTCTCAAACTCCACACTGGAAACCAAAAGGTGGGCAAACATTTATCATCAAAAATATTGAAGGTGATATGGTTACTTACTGTGATAATCTAAAAGAGGTTTGTTCAAACCTTGTATCTGCAAAAAGTAATGAACATTACAAATATGAATACAGAGAACATGAAGTTGACTTTATAGGCGACGAGGAAATCTCTGTCACAGAACTTACCAATGAAATAAGGGATCAGTTTAACAATGAAGGGAAATATGCAACTAATGATATTCCTGGATTTGAAGGTACATTAGAAAACTTAAATAAACTCTGTGATGATATGATTAGTCATGCAAACAGTTCAGGTACTGTAGTTGAATGTTCTGCTGATTTAGATAATGAATGGGCAAATGAATCAGAATAAGATGATAAGAAAAAAAGAAAAACAATTAGGTCCAATGATTATAGATTTAACAGGACCAGACGGAAATGCATTTGCACTACTAGGTTTAGCAAATAGGCTATCTAAAAAATTCGGTATTGAAAACCCAGTAGATGAAATGCAAAAAGGTGACTATGAACATTTAGTGAAAGTGTTTGATAATGCATTTGGTGATTTTGTAATTTTAGAACGATAACATATGAAAGCAATTAAAAGATACTTAAAGAAAATAGATTCAGTAGACATTGTAATGATTTTTGCAATCTGTCTATATACAACAATTTTATTGTTTACAATAACAAAATGGATTTAGATAACGACATAACCATTAATGTTTTGGAAGAAAAGTTATGGGATCATTATTCCGAACTTCCAAATCCTTTATGGTATGCACAACAAGATAAATTAAAAGATATGAAAAAAGACGTAGTAATATTTGACCTCGACGGTACACTTGCTCTTATTGATGATAGGAGAAAACTCTCTACTAAAACAAATGGTAAAATGGATTGGGATACATTTTTTGATCCTGATAATATTAAATTAGATTTACCTAATGACTCTGTTATTGAAATGGCAAAAACTTTAGATGCGCAAGGTTTTACTATTGTGATATTCTCAGGAAGGAGTAAAGCCACTAAAGATGCAACAGCTGCATGGTTGGATAAACATAATGTTCCATTTAATATAATGAAGATGAGACCGACTGGCCACCCTTGGGCTTTTATGCCAGATGATAAGTTAAAGAAAGGTTGGTTAGACGATATATTTCCTGGTGATAAAAAGGACCGCATCCTTTGTGTATTTGATGATAGAACTAAAGTAGTAAATATGTGGAGAGATAATGGCTTAAGCTGTTTTCAAGTAGCTCCTGGTGACTTTTAAAATAAAGATATGGAATTTAAAGATTTAAGATTTAAAAAACAAACACACGGTGGTATTGGAACTACTGCAAAATTTAAAGATGTAACTATAAGCATTCAGGCCGGGAGCTTTGTGTATAGTACCCCACGAGAAGATGGATTAGACTCCACAGAGTACTGTTCATTTGAAGTAGGAATATTTGAAAATACTGGAGATGGCGGTTTTGTTACAAGTAAATATATTGATTGCGGTGAAGAGCTTGTTGCAGGGTGGGTATCAAAAGAAGAAATTGAAAATGTTTTACAAAAATTAAATTAAAGAAAATGAAAATATTACAAAAGATAGCATGGTTAACTAGAAAGTGGAATTTATCAATAAGATTATTTGACTTGCAATTACACGATAATCTTAACTCTTGGGGGTTTCATATACTAGCAATTAATTATAATCATTCTGTATATTCACTTTTAGCATTTGAATGTAGATTACCTAACGGTGCAGACGTTAAACATTTTGTAGTAGACCATGTAGATATTCTATTTTTAAGAAAGCCTCTTAATGATTGGGCTTGTGACTTAGAAGAAAATGCTATGTGGTCTGGTAGAACTCCAACTAAACTAGAAGAGATTATGATTGCTTTGGTTGGTACAATCTTTAAATAAATTGTTAATAACTTTTTAAACAAAACGTGAAACTATAGTTCAGAATCTAAAAAAATTGATTATATTTATACTATAATTAAAAACAATATATATGAGCAAGTATCAAGAATTATTACAAAACCCACCAACATTTACAGAACTTTATGATAGTGAAAATCTAAGAGAAGTTATTTTTGAAACTATTAGCTGTATGTGTGATAACAGGCACTTCCTAAAATTCAAAAAGAATTCTGACGGTGATTTTAAAATGAATGGAAATGGACATTCACTTAGCAACTGGTCGATGAAACATACTCCTCATGATATTGAATGGGAAGCTGATGATCAAAATTGGGGAGCGGTTGTAAATATGATTAATACTGGAACTTCAAAGATATCAACTGTTAAGTGTAGATAATGAATTGTATTAAATGTAAAGAAGAAATTCATGCTGCACGACTAAAAGTTTTACCTAAAACTAAAGTTTGTGTTAACTGTTCAACTGCTGAGGCGGTTAGTTGTGTTGATGTTATCTATCATAAAACAGGAAATACAATTCAAATCATGGATAAAGAATCTGCTGATAAGATAAACAAACTTGCTAAGAGAAGCGGTTTTGGAATTATGGCAGGTATGAAAGGTGGTAGTGGTGGTGCAACTAAAACCACATCGCTTGGTAATGTTGCAGTATGGAGAGTACCAACTGAAGAAGATTACCAAAGAGCATTAAAAAGAGTAGGAGAATTAATTAATTTAGAAGATCGTGAAAAGTGTTTAAAATATGCACAACAGCAATATGATAGTAAATTAATTAATTCTAAGCATCTTTACAATCTTAAGACAATAATAAATACACTACTGCCGCTTCCTAAAAAAGAAGAGATTGTTAGAACAGAAACAATTGATGAGGAAGTAACACATGCATTTAGAAATTGGAAAAATTCAAAAATATATCGATAATGAAAAATGTTTTATTAGCATCAACCTTTTTAGTGACTATGACAGGATCACAAAGTGAGAATCAAGAGGTTATGGCAACTCAACTAGAACCAGTGATTGAAATTATAGAGGAAGAAGTTAACCTTATTAATGGAAGGATTGATAACCGAGAAGAACTTATAGAAGCCATGGCGTTTGTTGAAAGTAGAGGAAACCCTTCTGTGATTGGAGATACTGATTTAGGATCACCTTCAGTAGGCCTCTTACAAATTAGACCTATCATGGTTAGAGAAGTAAATAGAATTTTAAGAAAACAAGGGTTAGATAAAAAATTCAAATATAGTGATAGAAGTAGTGGAGACAAATCCATTGAGATGTTTAATATATGGGCTGATGCTTATCATTTAAATAGTTCATATGAAAAGATGGCCAGAAATTGGAACGGTGGGCCAAAAGGGTATAAGAAACCTGCAACTGCTCATTATTGGAATAAAGTCAAAAATTATATAAAAACAAATTTATAAGATATGATAAACAAAATAATAAAAAGAATTAAAAAATGGCATGCCTATTGGTCATGGATTGAAGAGCAGAGATTAAAGGCTGCTGAGCATTCATGTAGTGCAGGCCCTCTAATGTAAATTTATAAGATATGGTAAAAGTAAAAGTAGTATATATGAATGGGAAAGAAACTGAATACGATGTTGATTACCCAAAAGCATACATAGCAAAAATTATGGACAGTGAGAACGACTTAATGCCGGAAAGGAAAGCAGTAAAAGAAATTTATGCTAGTTCAAAACTTATTGCAGAATTTATAGGATCTGAATTAAGACTAGTAGAACCTAAACCTAAAAAGACTGCAGGTATGGGTAGGTACAAAGGTCATACAGTTCCAGCAGGTTGTGATGTTGGTCAATATGCAGTTGATGAAGCTCTTAAAATAGCTAAAGATTTAAAAGATAAGATTACAGCTGAAGAAGATTGGAATGAGTATCAAGCAGAAATCTTATATGCCCAAAAAATGATAAAAGAAAACATATGGGTAATGGATCATACTGGTGGGGACATAGAAATAACTTACTCTTGAAGTTGTAAGGTTCTCGAGAGTTGAACCTAAACAAAAATTAAGCTCTCTATATAATTAAATAAAAATGAAGATGAAGAAGATTTTAATGATGGTAATGGTTTCGCTTGGCTTACAATTACAAGCACAGACGTTATGTGATTCAAATATGACTTACACAACAGGTTCACAGTATCAATTAGAAATAGCAATACCAATTACTGGAAATGGTTTACCAAACATGGCTCCTTTATATGCTGTAACTTATGGTGACCAAGATATGTTAGGTGAAGACAGTTGTTTTAGTGGACCTTGCACACATACAGTATACAATTACAATATGTCTACAGGAATGCCTTATGATACAATCACAACATGTATTAGTTATACCTTAACAGATTCATTAGGTTATGTTGACACGATGAGTTGTTGCTTCAATCAAGTATGGGACGGGCAAGCATGGCTGAGAATGTCTATGGGTGGTACTGTTGGTATAGAAGAGTTATACAATACTGAAAAACAAGACTACAGAATATTTAATGTATTAGGTAGACAATTAATAGAAGCTCCAATAGGAGAAATGTATATTCAAAATAGAAAGAAATATATTAAGCTGAGATAGTAAAAAGCTTTAAGACTAAAGGCCACTCATAGAGTGGTCTTTTTTAGTTTGTATGTAAATAAAAATTACCTTTCCATTCTAATTGCTATTCTCATTATATTACCTAATGCATTACCTAAGATTCTCATGTCTCTAGGAGATATCTTTTTATATAGCTTATGATCTTTTATAGCTGGATCAATCTTATTATAATTTGTAATAGTGTCACCTTTTTCAAATCCTACTGTTGTTTCTAAATCTCTAAAGATTTGCATTGCATCTTTACTTAAACCGTCTGTAGTTTTAGCTTCAGTTAAAAATGTTTTAAATTCAGGTATACGATTTTCATTTTGAGTTACTTCATCTTGGTAATTCTCTTCCCAATGTGGACTTTTATTATCCTCATCTCTAGTTGGATGAATATCATATCCCTGTCTTACTGGGCTATCATAAGCATTAGTATCTTCTCCATCTGCTAAACCGTCAAACATATCTTTGAATTGTTTAATAGTTCCTTTATAATGTCTGATTGAGTTTTCGTCTTGTGTTTCTTGTTTGTCCATTACTTGTTTAATTTTTTCATAATTGGTTCTAGGTCAATCTTTATTGCATAACCTGCTCCTTGATCATACCTAACGGGTAAAAATTTTATTTCTCTGAATTGTTTATTAGCATATTCTAATATAGCTTCTACGATGTCATCTCTATGTATACCATCTAATTTATCTAAGTCTTTACTTGAGGCGGCTATAAATCTAATCATATTGTTTAATGAAGTAGGTGTTGCTATTACTTTAAAATATGCAACTCTGCTACCATCCTCTTCATGAGGCAATACTACTTGTGCTTTTTCATTTAAGAATTGATCAAAATTACTTATCATTACTTTCCGTATTTTTGTTTAAGTTGGTGTATCTTAGTTTGATATCCTAATTTTTTTATATCTATTTTGTCTATTGCAATTCTTAGCTGATAATATTCTACGCCAAAAGGATCTTCTCTATCTTGCGCAGCTCTAAATCTTTCAATATTTTGCTGTTCTCTTCTTTTTAATCTTTCAGCAGTTTCATTTGGATTAAACTCATGCTTCTCTGCTTCATTAAAAGATTCAAATTCTGGTATTAGTTTTATGCTTGCCATATTAAAATGTTGAATTTATAATTAGGTCTTGAATTTCTTGTATTAAAACTTTCTTTTCCCTAGACCCTTTTGGATTTCTTCCATTGATTGCACTTATATAATTTTTGTCAATTAAATAATCTGAAATTACCGTTGCTAATACTTTTGCTCCAGATGGTTTATCTTTCCCAGCTACCTGAACCATTGCCTCATTAGTAGAAGAATAACCTTCATGGGCTTTATCTATTGCTTCATTAATATGTTTCTTAGCTTCTTTTAAATATGAACTAGCTGTATGATCATCGTTGTCATTTGATTCATATGCATTTGCTTGTTCTGCTACGTGATTAGAGCATGATTCTACAACACCTGCAATTGGTGTCATGCTATATCCAGTTTGTGGTGTGGCTCCACCTAATGCAAAATTGTTAATTCCCGTTTGCCCAAAACCTGCTGCAACGATTGTTTCGTTAGTTGCAAATTTATCAAAATTTGGTATCTTACTCATAATTAGTTTTATTTGTTTATATATTTGTAAACAAACATTAAGTTAGTGCATATAAAAATAAACATAATTATGTCAGAATTTTTTAGAACACAGATGGGTCGTAAATTACTAGACGGCGATATACCTAAATTAGTAAATGTCTTAGAGAGAATTGCTATTCAATTGGAAAGAAAAAATAAATTAGAAGAAAGAAAATTTATTTTAGAGGAAAGGGTGCAAAAGCTTACTATTAAAGAAGCAAACAAAAATGGCCAATAAAGACATTACATATAAACAATTTATTGCTCACATGGATAAGGGTAATAAAGTTTATATGAAAAAACCTAGATCATGGCAAAAGGTATGGTTTTGGTGGGAGAGTAAAAAAGAGAAATGGTTTTTAAATAAAGCATTTGATAAAAGAGAGGATGGGAGAGTAGAGCCAGAGCCTTCGGTATGGATAACTGCAAAACAAATGGAAAGCCACATGGACCACATGGTTAGACAAGGCTATAAATATCATATAGATGAATAAATTATTATTGGCATTTTTGCTGTTCTTTACAGGCCAGGCAGCAATATGGTTTCAAACAAACGGACAATTTGTGTGGCCTTGGTTTAAAAAGAATCCATTTACAGTTTCAGTTTTATTTGGAACTGCAATTAGTTACATATTAATTTATGGCACCAGGTTTATGGTAGAATATTATGATGGCTTATTGTGGCCAGGTAGGTTTATTGCATTTGGTTCTGGTATTATTTCATTTACATTTTTAACCTGGTATTTTCTCGGTGAAGGCATTACTACAAAAACTATAGTATCATTATTCATGGCATGTAGCTTAATAGGTATACAACTTTTTTGGAAATAATGAAAGATCCATATAACATATTAGGAGTAGATAAAGCTTCATCAGAAAATGATATTAAAAAGGCTTATAGAAAATTAGCTAAAGAGTATCATCCTGATAAAGCAGAAGGCAATGAAGAAAAATTTAAAGAGATTGCAGATGCATATGAAACTCTAAGTAATCCGCAAAAGAAAAATCAGTATGATCAAATGGCAAATAATCCATTTGCTGATTTTGGTAATGATTTTACTGGTAGTATGTTTGATGATTTATTAAAGAATCAAAATTTTGCTGGTGCGTTTAATCAAAGATATGGTTACAATGCGAAAGGTAGAAATACCACTGGTGTTTTGAGAATAACATTAGCCGATGCTTATTACGGTACGAGCAGAGATGTTGGTATTGGTATGAAAACTATAAAGGTTGACATCCCACCTGGTATAAGAAGTGGACAGAAGTTAAGATTAAAAGGATTAGGGCAAAGAGGACAAACCGAAGATCTTAACGGTGATCTAATCATGACTATAGAAGTTATTAATGATTCTAATTTTTTTGTCGATAACCAAGGTTTACATACAATAAAGAATATAAGTTTTTATGATGCTATATTAGGAGGGAAGGGAAGTATTGATTGCTTTGACAAAACTATAACATTTACAATTCCACCTGGTACTACTAATGGAAAAGTATTAAGAGTCAAAGGAAAAGGCTTTCCAGTATACAAGCAATCTACATTTTCCGATTTACTTATAAGCATTATAGTAGATATACCAATAGACTTAGATGATGAAGATAAAAAATTAATACAAAAAATAAAAGATAAACATAATGGAAAATAATTATGGCAACGGGTTTAACGATGACTTTATTAAAAGTTTATTATTAACATTAGAGCAAACTGATTTTGAAGAGTTTATGAATCTTTCATATGCCGTGATGATGCATAACCCTAGTCAAATATTGAAAAGGAAGGATGCAATGGAATCTAAAGTAGAAGCAATAAATGGATTAATAAAATATTTTGAAAGTGTTGAAGAATACGAAAAATGTACTAACTTGCAAAAACTTAAGCAGTTATTATTTTTAAACACACCAGATGATAAAGATAATATATGAGAATAAATAATATAATAAATTAGAATATGAAAACAAACTTAATTATAACAGATGACTTTTATCAAGATCCTGATGGAGTTCGCGAGTTTGCACTAAATGAAAAATTTAATGTAAAAGGTAATTACCCAGGACAAAGGACAAAGACTTTTCATGATTGGCCAGGCTTAAAAGAAGGTATTCAAGGTATAGTACAGAATGCTGGTGGTAAAATAACATGGTATGAATCTGAATATACTTCATGCTTTCAATATACAACTAAAAATGATTCTAGTTGGATTCACCCTGATCATACAACCATGTGGGCAGGTGTATGTTACTTAACGCCTAATGCCCCTACTGGTGGAGGTACTGGATTATTTAGGCATAAAGAAACTGGGTTAGAGAGACCACCTAAATTAGCAAATGGTAGTCATGATGAAGAATGGTTAAACAAACACTGTTGGCCACATAGTAGGGATTTTTCTAAATGGGATATGACTGCTATGGTAGGTAATGTTTATAATCGCCTTGTTTTATATAGAGGTGATTTATTTCATTCTTCTTTAGATTATTTTGGAGAAGGTCTTAATGATGGCAGACTATTTCAAACATTCTTTTTTAACACGGAATATTAAATTAAACATATATGAACTTTTTAGAATTTATATTTTCATCTTTTTGGCATTTTGCTGGAACAGTATTTCTATTACTTATTTTAGTATCATGGAAACCCTTTTCATTAAATAATCAAGGGTTAACTTCAAAACAATTTGAAAAATTAATTAAAAATCTTAAAGACAAAAAAGAGGATTAATTATATTGTGCCTTGGTGTAACTGGCAACACGTCTGGTTTTGGTCCAGAAGAGTAGAGGTTCGATCCCTTTAGGCACAACATACGGGATGTAGCGTAGTCCGGTCATCGCGCCGCGTTTGGGACGCGGAGGTCGCAGGTTCGAATCCTGCCATCCCGACAACACTGTTTCA
>Ga0222717_10004165_pt1 | contig 10719 bp, 3 predicted proteins | sample C33_18DmetaG_FD_165053 | JGI IMG/M metagenome (GOLD analysis project Ga0222717, IMG submission 165053) | Estuarine water microbial communities from San Francisco Bay, California, United States - C33_18D | ecosystem: Environmental > Aquatic > Marine > Unclassified | place: USA: California...
TCAAAGAAAATATCAAAAGGAATGTCGATCGGTGTTGCGCTATGCGCAGTGCTGATTCTCCTTTTGACGATTATATTAACTGAAAGTCAAAAAGTCGAAATTGATACACCCGCTGTAAAACCCGTGATGGAAGATGTTATTGAGCCGGTGGTTGTTAAGAAGCTACCAAAAATAACTGAACCAATCATTCATGTTTTAACAGCCTCCAATACTGAGGTGCAGCCACTTGAAGATGTTGCTTATGAACTCAGTTACACAACAGAATCGGGAGATGTGCAGTCTTACCTTTTTGAGATGTCGCAACGATCCGATTGGAATAACGCTAGTCTTTTAACGGAAAGTGCAAAAAAGAAAAGCTCAGTTTCTGGTATGAACAAGGGAAATGAAAGCACACTGCATATCGTAGCAAAGGGTGTTTTTAATATAAAAATGTATGCTTCGTCAAAAAAACACAGTTGGAATGTTGCCGCAGTGTATACTGATTTTGATTACCGTTCTGAAGATGTAAGCCGGTATCAAAAAGCCTTTTCACAGGCTTTCACATTCAAATTGCATAGAAAGGGTTATATTTCAGATCTGAACACGACCAATGGTTTGCCAATGACTGCACACAGTTTTATCAAACAATTTTTATACTCTATTCAGTCTGTATTGCCCAAAGAAAATGAGGGCAAATGGGTGACTCGAGAAATTGACAATGCTGGTCAATACAGGGCTAGGTATCAACTTCAGAATGCAAAAACTTCGGGCAATAACCTGAGTATTAAAAAAGAAAAAGAGGCCTATTTGCGCAAGATTGTAAAAGAGGAGACTTATTCACCTTTTAAAACTTCTGAATCCAAAATAAAAAATTCAGTTCAAAAAATTGTATTAAAAAAGCCTGTCAATTGGGTTCACAATATTTCCTTTTCCGAAAAACTTGAATACCTATCTGAAAGGAAAGTTTGGGCCAAGTCTTATGTTTCACTTGAAGTGAAACATAATGGCTTCAACAGCACGGTCGTTTTCCCATCGAGTTTTGAGGAATTTAAAAAAAGGCTTTATTCCGAAGAGTTTCTCATGTCGCGTTACTATGAAACGAACCCGTATTTAAATGCATTAGGAAAAGGATTGAATGCAGAAGAATCTATAGATAAATTTATCGATATGTTGTCGTATAATGGCAGCTTGGCCGATGCTTTTATCGTTAATTATTTAAGGCAATACCCAGAAAAAGCAGAGCAGTTTTCTTTAATGTTGGATCGTTTGTCAAAAGGTGATTTGAATGGTAGATACACCGACGCAATGCGACTTAGGTTGTGGAGCCTTTTAGTGAAAGCAGGTCATAAAGAAGCTCAAGATGCTGTTATGAATTCAGTTGAAGACTCGTCGAAGCATGCATATACTCGATCGATCGCATTGGGGAGTTTACACGACGTTGAATACACACTCCCTTTTTTACCTGACCGTTTAATGAGCTTGCACCATAGTATTCAAAATCCTGTCACCCCTCTTGAGCAAGAAATGAAAACCATGACTTTATATGCCATGGGCAGTTTAGGTGATAAAGACAATTTGAATTTAAAACTTAAAAAAAAGATTGCTGAACAATTATCAGGGTATCTGTCGCAGGCAACTGAAAGCCAGGATCAGATAACGGTATTGGAGTCGATGGCAAACCATGGTGGTGAAGAGTTACTTGAGAGTATAAAAACTGTTTTCACTCATAAAAACCCTCTTATTCGAGCAGCTGGATTTAAAGTGTTCCGTAGAATGGAAAGTGAAAAAGCACAAAAAAAATTAACAGAACACTATGAAAAAGAAAAAGACGAAACGATTAAAGCAGTTGCTATGCACGTTTTATCTAAAACACCTGCAACGGATTACTCAATGGGTTATGCAACAAAAGAGGTGGAAAAAACAAATAATTTAGGCAGTGTCATTCATTTAGTTGACTACCTCGGTAGCCATTTGAAAAAGTTTCCAGAAAATACGGATACACTTGAAGGTGTATTGAATCGGCCTATTCCCGCTCGTGTCAAACGAGAAGTTTATAAATACATTGAACCCAAATAATTAAAAATCATTTCCTTACAAAAACACCCGTTGATAATATTCAAGCTAGCCTTATGACAGATTTAAAAATACAAAAAACAATTTCTTTAATACTGTTTACTCTGAGTGTTTTATTTGCATTGGCATGTGGCACGACCGGCGGGGCACCCGATGCTGAGCTTTCTACGACTCAACAGAGCACGATTGAATACAAACTGAATTTTAGTATCAATGATACAACACTTAGTAAGGCAAGGTTTAAAACGACAAGTTGGACATCGGTATCGATCATTTTAGAAGATGGTAGTCAAACCGCATTAACACAAAACAGTGCAGGTGAATATGTTGCTACGCTAAATTCAATCAATTTTGATCCAACGGCTGATTCGTTTGTTGTGATCGCAAAAAAAGGAGAACTAGAATTGCGAAAGCTGTGGTTAGGTGGGGATGATATGAGTTCAACAATAGCGGTTAATACAGAAACAACCGCATTTGCACTATTGGCTCAAGAAACGGTACGTCTTCAGTCGAACGAAGAGGTTAATAGCGAATCTTCAAATTTATCGTTATTATTAAATGTCATTAAAACGAGAGATTTAAAAACAAGCATTCAATCTCTCAAACTTGCATTTGCCAGCAATGATAACAATGTTTATACAGAGATAAAAAATTCGATCAGGAATTTAGTCGATAGTGCTAATAAAAATGCAGATACTAATAAATCACTACTGGAACAATTTGAAAACAATACCTATTTAATCTCCAATCAATCTTTTGCGCTTTTGTTCACGGCACCCATTCAAAATAATACGATCCGTTTGGGTACCAACAATTTCAATACCACTTTCACTTTAAAGAGTGGTGGGTTCAACCAATATTTATTGCCGGTAAAAATTGGGTCACAAACTCTCAACTTGCTGATTGATACGGGCTCTAGCGTGTTGATTGTTTTTGATAAAAAGATTTTAGATAACAATCCAGGCGTGATACGCACCACAACCAATGTATCAAAAAAATATGCTAGTGGTATTCGCTCTGGAGTCTTAGCTAAAGCGGAAGTTCAAATTGGTGGCTATAAAGCTAAAGCAATGGATATCATGCTGATTCAGAGTCCTGGGCCAGACACAGACCCATCTTTAACGGCTAAAAAAGCAGACGGTATCATAGGCCTGCGTAAAACGGCTGGTTTATCACAGAGTTTGGATTCAGTTGTATTGTCCATTCCTCTTTCGGCTCTTGAACCAGCTATTTCATCCTTTGAGTTGAATTTGCCTCCTGTGGGTAGTGGCAGTGGAACCTTATCTTTTGGAAGAATGCCAGTATTAGATAAGGCAGATTCAGGTTTTGTTTTTAGAGCAAAGACCCACAGTATTGCTAGCGATGTTATTGGTCAGGAATTCGCAGATTTACAAGTGCCCTTTAGAGCTAAAAGTAGTTATGGTAAAGTGGATGACACTACTTTTGAAAGAAAGCTAGATGTTTTATTAGATACGGGTGCTGTGAGTAAATTGGTTCTCGATGTAAAAATTGCAGAAACACTCGGGTACGATAGCGTTACGAAAAAATGGAAAATTCCCGCGACAGAATTGATTGAATTTAATATAGCAGGTCCTGATGGCAGTTTGGCCTTGCTACCAAAGTTTAAAGTTTCAGATATTCATATCGCAAATTATATATCGAGCAGCGTGAGTTTCGAAGCCGTACTGGGAATTGAGAGCTGGCAAAATTATGTGGTAGGTTTTCATTTTGTAGATTTTCAAAGTGGTGCCTCAACAGGTGATGGCACAATGTCCTTTATACAGCGCAAAGATCTCGAGTATGCTTTAACTAAGTCTGATCATCACGATGTTGTCGACCAACGGTTTGTTAAACTTCCAGGTTTAAATTCAAATGGCGACGATGGTTTTGCTTCAATTGATAACGAAGGCAAAACGATTGCTTTTCAGTCTAATAGAAACTCGGGAAAAGGCAATTGGGATATTTATGTCTATCAATTGAACACGGGGATTCTAGATTTACCTCAACTCAATAGTGATAAAGAGGACTCAGACCCAAGTATAAGTGGCGATGGTCGCTATGTTGTGTTTCACTCCAATCGGTCCGATAGCACAGGTGATTACGATATCTATATGTACGATATCTCGACAAAGCAGTTCATAAACCTTCCCGGATTAAATACGGTTTACCGCGAAAGAACGCCAGCAATCAGTCCAGATGGGCGTTACATTGTTTTTAGATCAGAACGCCCCAATGTTCGCAGTGGCCTTCGCGACGATAATTCGACTAATAAATATTCAGATATTTATTTATACGATACAAAAGTAAATGCGATATTGCCAACTCCAGCCTTGAGAAGCTCAAGCGCTCTCAATCAAGATGGTTATGACTACGACCCGAGTATCAGTGAAAATGGCGCATACATTTCATTTGATTCAGATGGATCTGGTGTGGATATATTCTTATATAATGTCGCTACTGACCAACTCGAAACATTGCCTACGGGTACAAATTCTTCTGCCGATGAACTCGCATCTGCGATCAGTCACGATGGTAAACTGATTGCATTTCAATCAAATCGAAATGAACCACACATGGGAAAATTCAATCAGGATATTTTTCTTTACGATAGAACGGGTGCCGTTCAGCTTTTTCAGCAAGGTTTGAATACAGCGTTTAATGAAATCGGCCCTCAGTTTAACGGCAATGGATCATTATTGGTTTTTCATTCAAATAGGCCAGGTGGAGAAGGCAGCACCGATGTGTATGTCTATAGAATTAAAACAACGAGTGTTCCCAGTTTAGCTTCATCCATTAATAGCAAAGAAACGCTTGAACTGAATCGTACGGTTGATGGGGTGTTAACGGTTGCTGCGAATGTAAATAATAATGAACACCGCTTTTTAATTGATACCAGTCTAGACGGTTTGCTCGTTTTTGATGATACGATCTCATTAAATGATTTGGGATCAGAATTTCCATATCAAACTTACAGAGGAAATATTCAAGTCAGTACTTCTGCGTCTTCTTTTTCGATAGGCCATTTAAAAGCCGAGAATATTCTAACCTTGAGTACTAAAAGGGAGTCGTATCAAGCTCTTAAAAAATTTGATTTAACTGGTATCGCTGGGGTTATTGGTCTGAGTAAAGAAAGAACAGCTCAGAATACGAACTATTTACAACTGTCGGGAATTGTGTTGCAATCCTTGACTCCAGTCAATCAAATGATGGAGTTTAATTTTAATCCCTATGGTAAAGCGTATTTAACCTTGGGACAAATGCCAGAAGTGTCACAATCAGACCCTTATTTTTTATTTAACACGCATGTAGAGGGCAATACATTGATGAGTGGCAATACTCAAGAACTCAGTTATTCTGATTTACAATTACCTTCGGTTTTTGTTTACAATACAACGCAAGCCGGTCTTGTTTCTGAAAAGAGTGTATTGATTAGTACTAATGAAGTGGATACATTGATCATTAGTAAAGAATTAGCTTTAGAATTGGGTGGCGATATCGATCCTTCCAAGTGGGGTAGTTTGAACAATCAACAAAATTCAAACACGGTCAGTATCTATATAAAAGGTATAAAATCCTATCTTCGAATTCCATCAAGTTATTCAAGTAATAAAGTTGTTGTGATTGATTTTAAATCCTTGGGTTATCACTACGACGCTGTTTTGAGTCTCGACCGCTGGAATGATTTTATTGTGGGTTTTGATACTTACCATAAAGATGCCGGTGGACCTGAAGGTGTAGCCTCTTTCTTGCACAGAGGCGATATCGTCAAAGGAAAATCACTGTCTCCTGTTTCAGATAAAGTGGGGCGTTATTTAAAATTATCTCAGCTAAACAGTAAAGCAGACGATGCTTATGGATGTATTAGCGCCGATGGAAAAGTGATTGCTTTTCAGTCCAACAGAACTGGCGGTATCGGTCAAAATGATATCTATGTTTATAATCTAGGCACTAAAACTTTCACAACCCTCACAGGTTTAAATTCAATTTATGAAGACAAGCGACCCAGCTTAAATGAAACGGGTACAGAATTGGTTTTTCAGTCCAATAGAGATGGCGTGGCTTCAGGAAGAAAAGATGATTATGACATTTATCACTACAATCTATCGACTCAACTCTTGACTAAATACAGTTTTAACACCGAGCTTTCAGAAGAGCAGGCTCAACTCAGTCCAGATTCTAGTTATATGGTTTATACAACGACAGATCGAGGTTTTCAGACGATAAATTTTTATAGTAAAACAGATATTGCCAACCCTTGGAATAATGTCTATAGCGTGAATGTCAACAATCATAAAACGGCAGCAGAGTTTAGTCTATCATTCAATAGTTCGGGTATCAATGAATATAATCCAGCTATTTCTGGTCTCATTAAATTTCCTAGAGCTCTATCTAATCAAGCTAATGGAAGTGACCAAACGGGCTACTTGGTTGCATTGTCACTTAAGCATCAAGAAAGTACAGTGCTAGGGGAAGATATCGCTCTATACCGCTACATACCTGGTTCAGATAGTGATAATGGGCTGATCCATTTAGAGTTACCGCTTAATGTCAATTTGAATACAGCTTTTCTTGAAGGGAGTCCATCGATTAGCCCCGACGGAAATTTCCTTTCGTATTATTCAAATAGAAAAAGCCCAGGTGCTTTTTCATCGGGGAAAAACTTGAAACTCTTGGCACTTAATTCTGGTGAATTTATATTTTTGCCGGGTATCAACTCTTTGTCTGAAGACAGTCATCCATCAATGAGCAACAATGCTGCGAAGATCTTGTTTCATTCGAAACGCCATGACTCTCAAGGTGGTTATGATTTGTATATATATGTTAGGGATCTTTAAGGTCATATTATGATAAATATAAATAAAATACTTAAAAATTCATTGCTCAAAACAGGGTTGTATAGTTGTTGTTTATCAACGATGCTTTTACAAATGGGGTTTTCAGGAGAAAGTCATGATGATTTATTCAGTATTCCATCATCACAAAATAATCACAATGCGAAAAAGCATTTAGATATCGAGATTTTCGGGAAGAAGTCCAATGCAAAGCAAAGGGTACAAGACATTCCAGCATATGCCAAGAGAGATAAAAAAAGTGATTCAGTTTCACATGCTTATCCCAGTTTGAGGTTATCTGGTATTCAGGGCTTGTCACTGCATCCTTCTATTCAATTTGTAAAAGAGAAAGACAATAAATACGGATTAAACTTTAATTTTGACTTTTCTCAAACGAGTGAAAATTACAAAGGTTCTGATAGTAGAGTATTTCTTGAAAATAGAGGTAAATTATATGGAGTAGATTTTAAGATATCTAAGACTTACAAAAAAAATATCAAGTTTAATTGTAAAGTTAAAACGGGAGCCCATGATTCTAGTATTGGTTTAAGTCGTGTGAATGGATCACTCGCTCAATCTTTTTATGATTCTAAAAAAACGTCATACGCCCTTTCTGACATTGAGCTAGGTGCTAGTTATCAGGTTGATTATTTAGGGTTTGAAATACTTCCATTTACAATCGTTAAGATTGCCACCGGCAGTAAAAAAGATGTTCTCAGCACAGGTTCTGAAGATTATAGTGCAGGTCTATCAATTCGTTATATCTTTGAAAACAATTTGAGCATGGTTGCTCAAGCATCGTATAACATGATAGGAAAAATGGAGTTTCAGAAAAGTGGTATAAATTCATTGAATTTAAAAGATGGCTTCACTGCTAGTTTAGGTATAAACTCACCGATTAATAAAGAGAATAAACACGGTTCACTTGCCGCGGCAATTTATTATTCTGAAAATCCATTCAGAGTGAGTTCAAATATCCGCCAGATGAAGGATGATTTTTTTACCATTGGGTTTTTATATGACAGTGATAAGAAAGCTTCTTTGAACTATACATTAGGTATTAATTTTGGACTTTCAGACTCTGCTCCAAACTCTTCTATCGGTTTGTCTTTCTTATATTAAGAAGTTGTAATAATTGTGAAGATAAACAGTGAATCACATGAACAGCGTTTAGCTGAGTATGAAAGTTTAGCCACTGAAAATAATCTTCTTCCAGTAAAAGTTAATTCATTTTTCAAAAAAAAAGTAGAGGCTGAGTGTGCCCATTTAAATAACTGTGAAGGGCCTTTATATAGAATTGTATACCCTACTGCTGAAAAAGTTAGTGAAAAACAAGATTTCGAAACCAATGATTTTGTCGATGATCGAGAGAACATGCCCGACGATTCTCAAAGTTCATTCATTCACAAATACAAGGACAGAATTCTCTTCCTTCCCGTTGCTCACTGCGCTTCGAATTGTATCTATTGCTTCCGACAAGACGTTCTTTCGGAGAAGAACCAAAAAGTTGAAAAGAAAATTACTTTAGAGGAACAACTAAATATTTTAATCGAGTATATCACTGATAAACCAGAAATAGAAGAAGTGATATTATCTGGTGGTGACCCGATGATGCTGCGTGCGAGTGACTTAAAAAATATTTTTTCAACAATCCGTTCAAGAACCCACATCAAGTATTTCAGGTTGCATACAAAAACCATTGTTTTTGCCCCTAGTGTGATAAGCAGTGAAAAGATAAATATTCTTAAAGATTACAATTGTAAACTAGTTTTTCACATCACCCATCCCTATGAAGTATGTGATGAGGTTAAAAATAAAATTGCGGAGCTCAATGCATCGGGTTTGAGGTTGTTTAATCAATTTCCAATTTTAAGAAAAATAAATGATCACCATGTCGTATTGATTAAACTTTTAAAAGAATTGGATGAGATGAATGTTAGGACCTTGTCTATTTTCTTTCCAGATCCTGTTCAGTATTCTTCAGCATACCGAATCAATTTGAAACGCTTGTTTTCAATCATCGACCTTTTTCATTGGAATTCACCCTCTTGGATCAACTCAACTCGCTTTTGCCAGGATTCGGTTTTTGGAAAAGTTCGAAGGGAAGATTTACACGAATATATTCCTGAAAAAGGTTATGCGCTGTTTAAGCGTGAGGGGCAATTGATAAAGGTTCCCGATCATCCAGAAAAGGATGATGATCCTGGCGTATTAGAAACCTTACTGTGGAAAGATCATCTCTAAAGATTGTGTTAAACAACTTAACAGATTACTTTGGGATCAACCTAGGAATCAGAAATAAAGTATTTTTATTTTTTTTGCACTCATTTTTGTGCGGCATCAGTATTGTAAGTTTTGAAACGGCGGCGCGTTCTATATTCTTTTCTCGCTTTAGTTCAGATAAGTTAGCGTATGTTTATATCCTTTCAGCATTCGTTGTAGGGATTATTGGTTTTATCTACAGCCGCTGTGAAATTAAGTTTTCTAAAAAACATCTCTATATTGGGAATTTATTGGTGCTGTTGATTTTCATCCTTTGTTCGAGAGTTGCCATCAGTTACAGTGATAGTTTGCCTGTAGTCATGGCGATATTAATTATTTATGAAGTGCTTGAGGTGATGTTGATGCTAGAGTTTTGGGCTTTCACGGGTCATTCTTTTAACGCTAAAGAAGGGAAAACCTTATTTGGTTTGATCAGTTCAGGTGAGTTGGTCGCAATCATCATCATGGGTTTATTAATGCCTTTGTTGCTTAAGTTTATGGTTATTCGTGACCTCTTTGTTATTTCGGGGGTAACGCTTTTTCTAAATATTTTGTTATTAAATTTTATGGCTTCTCGTTATCAGCCTGTGGATGATGTTGCAGAAGATGAAAAGGTTGATGAGAAAGTGATCAGACTAAGCGATTTCTTAAAAAGAGATTTCACCCGCATGATCCTGTTTTTTGCATTTTTCTCATATTTAACGTATTGTTTAATCGATTTTATTTTTTATGATCAATTGAGGCAGCACTACCCAAATGAAGAGTCAATGGGGAAATTCCTTGGTATGTTTTTTGGAATTCTAGCCGTTTTAAATTTATCATTTAGAGCTCTCATTTCTGGTAAGATCATGGTGAAGTTTGGTATCGCAATAGGCATATTGGTGTTGCCGGCATTGATGCTGATGAATAGTATTTTTTCAGGTGTGTTTTCTATTTTAAATTTAGCGGGGCCATTATTTATTTTAGCCCTCAGTGGTAAAATGATTTATAGAATTTTCTGGGCATCGTTGGAGAAACCTTCCGTTGTTATCTTATATCAACCTCTGGAGGGCTTGTGGCGCAGTGGTCTTCAGACTAAAGTTGAAAGTTTCATCGAGCCTTTGGCTGCGTGTATTGCGGGTGCTTTGATACTGGTTATATCAACGCATTCATCAATGTTTTTTCTGTCGATAATCATGACAGTTGTATTGGCGATCTATTTTTTATTAGCTTATGCATTGAAAGGTCAGTACGTTGCAATGTTATTGCAATCAATATCGAAACGGTGTTTGAAAGAAACATCATTGAGTATAACGGATAGTACGAGTTTAAATATTATCAAAAAAGGTCTTAAGAGTCCTTATCCAGGTGAAGTTATCTACTCTCTCCATTTGATAAAAGAAGCTCTGCCCGATGAAATAGGGAGTATCCTTTTAGAAAGTCTACAGCATCCTGAACCAGAAACGAGAAAAGAAATATATTTAATGATAGAAAGTGAACAATGTTCTATGGATAAGGATAAACTTTTAAAATTAATATTAGCTGAATCGGATTCTGAAATTCAAAGTGTTGGACTTGTTTGTTACAGTTCTTT
>Ga0222717_10004171_pt1 | contig 10712 bp, 7 predicted proteins | sample C33_18DmetaG_FD_165053 | JGI IMG/M metagenome (GOLD analysis project Ga0222717, IMG submission 165053) | Estuarine water microbial communities from San Francisco Bay, California, United States - C33_18D | ecosystem: Environmental > Aquatic > Marine > Unclassified | place: USA: California...
AAATGTTGCAATCAGGGCTCGATGAAACCGACATGAATGCATTTGCTAATTTCGCAGTACAACTTCTGGAAGAGACAGCAGGAACCGTTCTTGGTATTCTTCCAAGCCGTGAGATGGCATTAGCTGAGCCTGAAGAAGACCCACGCCGAACCGAGATTGCTGATGAGGTGGAAGGACTGTTGTTGCAACGAAGCGAAGCAAGAACCAACAAGGATTGGTCCCGTGCAGACGCAATACGAGATGAACTCGGTGCGCTTGGCGTTGTTATCGTGGATACACCGGAAGGCCCTACTTGGGACCTGGCCTGATTCACTCTTCTTCTTTCGGAGGTTCCATCGGAGGCATCGATGGTACAAACGCAACATCTTGCAATACTTCCTCGTTTCCTTCTTCCCACATTTTCTCAATGCGAACCTCAGCGGCTAAGGCGTCTTCTCCTCCTCTGGATACAAAGAACAAGGCAACAAGCAAGACAGCAACGAGGCCGAAGAACAACAACAAGGCTTTGTCCTTGGTTTCTTCTTCGCTGGATTGCTGGTCGTCGAGTGGATTATTCGGGATGTCCGTTCCTCCATTGTCGGTGGAATCGCCGCTGGTATCGGTCCCACCATTGTCGGTGGAATCGCCGCTGGTATCGGTATTTCCGTTGGTATCACCAGAATTATCGTTCCCTCCGTCATTGCAAGGTGGATTGGTTCCGTCATCACAGGGTATGACTGTTGGTCCTTCGATCACCTCAAAGTTGGTAACATCAGGTAAATTCTCTGCACGGTCATAATAACGGTCGTACAACAATGACATGCTGATTTGAGCGTTGGCGTTTCCTGACCCGTTGAGGACGTTGAAGTATCGTTGATCGCCATAGGTGTACCAAGGGTCAAGTCCGACGTTTGTCATGCCGGATGTCACGCTGTTAAAGTCGGATGCATCGCCAAAGGCTGCTGACATTTCATCAGGGTCAAACCGCATAGCCATGGAAAGATTTTCAGTGATGCTGGCCCATGTTTGGGATCCTTCAGGTGCTGCAAGGTAGGTGATGTCCAGAGATTTTCCAAAGGCTCCGGCAGGTTCGTGGTCGGTGCCTTTGAGCGCAGTCATCATGTCGGTGTCTCCGTAAATAGCCAGTCCACCAACGATTGAAAGACGAATGTCAGGGTCTACTGCATTGATGAGATTTCGGTAGGGGTTGGTGTGGATGTTGTCGACGACGACCAAGTCTGCTGCGGTTCCTTTGGTAATGGTGCCGACTTCGTTCTGCCAGTTTGTAGCAAGTGCGGCTCCGGATGTGACCATTTCGACCATTTCATAATCGGTGAAGATGTCTCCAAGCATTTCATCGTCCCACAAATCAGCAACTTTCAGTTCATGAAGTGGCGATTTTGAGCCAGAGGGTGCCCAGTCAGGTGCAAGGGTGATGTGTACTCCTGCAGCCTTTGCTGCTGCGACATCTGCAGTATTTCCGTACAACAAGAGATTGGACAGGGGCGACCAAACCAAAGTAGAGCCTGCCGCCGCCATTTGTGTGAATTCATTTTCTCCAAGCGCAACGCCGTGAATGAGAACAAGTTCCCCAACCAGCAGATTATTCTGTACGAGGATGTCAAATTCGGCCCGACTGCGTTCGTCAACTCCTTCGGCAATGTGGACAAACCAAGCGTCCAATTCTCCACTCGCATTTCCGTTCTTGATGTGATTTCCGACATAATCTGAAGTGAGCTCCGTGACCTTGGTATGGATTTCATCTCTTTGGAAGTTGTAATCCTCAATATTGCGGGCTAAGATGGTCCCATAGCTGTCACTGGGGTTCATTGGGCTGCCTTGTGCAGCGGTTGTTCCGCCGACAATTGACTTCATCTCAATGTACTTCATGGCTTCCGATTCCATGTTCCAATAGGGTCCAGAGTGGACCAACATCTTGGGCTTAGTCACTTGTTCGCTGTAATCGGGGTGATTCTTCCACTCGTAGCGGTTGTTGTAGCCGCCCCATTCGTTTTGGCTGTTTTGTGAAAGGTGGGTATCCATGTCCCAAAGTGGGGCTTGATTGTAGTGCAAGTGATTGTGAAGGTCGATCAAACCTGGATAGATGGTTCCATCGGTCTCAATCACAGGAACGTTGGAGATTTGAATGTTTGAGGGAATGGTATCGCCCCAAACAGCTTCAATCATTCCATCTTGAACAAGAATGTGTCCTTCATTGATGACATGCGCTTCCCCAGTCATAGGGACGACTCTTCCTTTGAGGATGTATGCACCCTCATGGGTGTTATCGCTAAGGCCGTAGCAACGAACCATGTTTTGAGCAACGACGTAGGTCGCTGAGCCATCCCATCCTGGTGTAGGTGGGCTAACTTTGGTAACCGTCCCGGAGAGGTCCTTCATGTACGAAGTGTCCCACCATGAGTCTTCTGCAGGGTATGAAAGCGAGTCGATGAGATTCCCGTTGGCGTCAGAGATGCTTGCTGTGTCCGGATCGAAATAATCCAGTTCAATTCGGGAGCTGTCTCGGAAAATCACGATGTATCCGTCCGCTTCGATGGTTGTGTTCCAAGCAAGACGGCATGGAGCAGAGCCTGCCTCGGGTGAATCGTCAAGGAGCCAGTTTGAAACATCAATCGGTTCAGACCCGCTGTTCCAGAGTTCAATGAACTGGTCGGAAGATGATCCGGTATAACCATCGTTATTCCAATCCGTACCGTTGTAGTCTTCGGAAGACGCAGACACGAGGATTTCACTGATTCGGATATCACTGGAATCTCGGCCCGTTGCAGGCATGATTTCTAGATCTTCTTCCATCGATATTGCAGGGCCAACCGTGGACATCAAGAACAGGGCTGAAAGAAGGATGGCGAGTGTTGTGCCGTTACGCATGTTACGTGGGAGAACGATTCAGCACATCAAGCAATCCCTTGTTGTCTTTGTATGCAGGACATGAGTTCAAAAGGCATCAATGTCCGGGAGGGGCTATGGCCACCATAGACTTGACCGAACCCATTTTCGCAGAAACCATCGAAAACAACGACATTGTTATCCTCGACTTTTGGGCCGAATGGTGTGGCCCATGCAAGGCCTACGGCCCTGTATATGAGCGAGTATCGGAAAAATATCCAGATGTTGTATTCGGTAAAATCGATACCGAAGACCAGCAACAACTCGCAGGAATGTTTGGGATTCGTTCAATCCCGACCACCATCGTTTTCAAGGAAGGAATCGGTGTATTCATGCAACCTGGTGCCCTCCCCGAGCAAGCCCTTGAGGACCTCGTTGAGAAAATCAAGGAAATTGACATGGATGAAGTGCGAGCCGAAATGGCCGAAAAAGAAGGCAATGAATCCTAAGGCCCAAGCATCCGATTGGTTCAAGAAACGCAGCCTCACCGGTTCTCATATGGACGTCAAGCCTTGGCTCGTGATGCTGCTCTTTACTACGAGCATGCTCGCTGGATGTTTTGGAGAACAAAAAATCGACGATGAAGGCTTAGAAGCCCCGTACGACGTTTACCCTGACCCTTGGGACAGGACAGACCTCTCCTACGATGACAGCGATGTATTTTCGCGAGTTACCGTTGAAGGCGCACATGGAATTGCTGACGTACAATCCGTGTATGTTGAGGTTCCAAGCATCACTGCCGCAGACGGCGGTTCCGGGGTCACCGGTGGGGCAGAAGTCCACCTTGGCCTGTGGCTCCCAGTGATTGAGGGATGCGATTACGAGAGCGAGAGTTTGGAGGAATCCTGTCTTGTGCCAGTCATCGCCGAAATCGGTCCATATTACGACGATGGAGATGTTGATGCCTTGACACCAGCCGATCGCCTCGGCAGGATGTTGATTGAAAATTATGTTCCGCATGGTTTTGGCGTTGCCCAAGTTTCAGTGTTTGGAACAGGAGAATCAAATCATTGCATGGACCTTATGGGGACCGATGAACAACGAGGTATCGATGCCGCAGTGACCTGGTTGGGGACCCAAGCATGGTCAAACGGTAATGTTGGTATCATTGGAAAATCCTACGACGGCTCGACGCCCTGGCAGGCAGCCACCTTCGGCAATCCTCACTTGGCTACAATCGTCCCGATGTCCGGTCTCATTGGAGTTCACGAGTTAATGTGGCGCAATGGAAGCATGGAAGCAAGAGGCATGATCATGCACAACGGTGTTTACGGTTCATTCGGGGTTGATGGTGACGCAGAAGACCCAGAGAACCTCTGCGAAGGTTACCTTGAAGGATATGGCAATGGGCCCGCAGCCTACCTTACTGGAGGGATGGTGGATTACGCCGGAAATACGTACTGGACTGAACGCTCTTTCTTGGACCGAGTGGTTGAAAATTACAACGGTTCGGTGTACATCATTCAGGGCATGCAGGATTGGAACGTCGACCCGCACATGGCCTTCCCAACGCACCAAATTGTCGAAGATGCAGGCATCGAAATCAAAACGCTAGCAGGTCAATGGGCCCACGATTACCCGGACCGAAGCACAGGTCACAGCACGCTCCCGTCCGGCAAGGGCTTGGAGGCCTACCCTTACACGCTTCGATGGGACTGGGCGGATGAGATGTTGTACTGGTTCGACTGGTACCTCAAAGGAGAAGGACGAGCGCCTGAACTTGGAGTTGAGATGCAAGACAACCGTGGGGGATGGAGATTTGAGGCCACGTATCCTGCAGAGGATACCTTCTATCTCGAAGTCGGTGCGGCTGATATGAGTCCATCCAGCGCTTCGATGGTGACAGGTACCGAAACCATTACGCTCACCTACGGGCCGTTTGACTCGGATGTTTACATCGCTGGAATGCCTACCTTCCATATCCCCATCACACCTCACACGGCCAACGGAGCTCACGCATTCTTGGAAATGACCGACGGGTCAGGGTTGCGACTTGGCCATGCTGTAATGGACTTCCGATTCGCAGACGGAGGGCGCGACGGAGACGTCGCTCTTGTAGCGTTCAGCACCGTTCTTGGTAAGATGGAATTCATGCCGATGGATGTATTCATCGCGGAGGGTGAGACCATCACCATCACCATGACCCAAACCGGAGAAGATTACGTTCCGTCCCCAGCAGCTCTTGGAGGGTATTCGGTCAATTGGGCTGGTGCGAGCATGACGCTCCCTATCGTCAATCGTACTTGCGCTGACTTGTTCCAAGCCCCAATTCACGACTACAGCGAGAATGCATCACGTGTCTGTTGAAGGTTCACTTTAACCCTCAGAAGCGAAGTCCAAGCGCATCTCCCAGCGTCATCCTCTTAAGCCCTTGACAAACGATAGGGCGTATGGTTTTGAGCGCTCTTCCCGGTGTAAGCGAACGAATGGCTAAGAAAATGACGGATCATTTTGGTTCCGAGGAAGCCGTAGTATCGACTCTGGAATCCGGCGATGTGGGTCGTTTAGCAGAGGTAGATGGCCTTTCTGTGAAACGGGCGCTTTCTCTCGCAAGGAGTTTTGCTGGTGATGCAGGTCAATTTTTAGCGACCAAAGAAGCGGTTCGTCTTCATCAACAACTTCTGGGTCATCTCCAATCCTTTGCTGCGTGTGCAGCATCTCGGGAACGCATGAGTCTCCTTACCCCCATTGCCCAACCGGAACGACGTCAAGAATACGTTAGGGCTGCTATGGATCTTTCAAACGAATGGTTGCTTCAACAACAGCAAGCATGGGCTTCTCTCACGCGTCTGCGCGATGTCAATGAGCGCTATGAGCGCGTGGTTGTAAGTCAAGAACCAATGGATGGATTGAAAAAATACTGTCGTGTTCTTCAGCCCGGTGAAAACGAGACATGGAAGGATTATACGGTGTTCAAAACCGTAACATGGGTAGGAAAAGGAGCACCTATGGAGACTCCAGAAGGGTGGCTTGTCCTCGGACAAACGGCAGAACCTGCTCTTTTGATTCCAGAGCGAACCATCGATTGGTTCAACATCAATCGCAAAACGCTCAACACGGTTTGTACCCTGATCGATGAATTCAACCAAGGTGATCATGCAGATAATCACGCTCTTTCCGATTTAGCGAAGAGTTTGGATGAACTCGCCGAACTTCCGCAGGCTCTTGACGCATTGGGAGATGGTTCTAAAATCGAGGAAGTGGAACGCATCAAAGACAATCTATGGAAGGAGGCAAAACGTCTTGAAACAGAGGTGAACAACGAAGTTGAACAAGCGATGAACGATGCTAAAATGGCGCTTTCAGGGGCGGAATTACTGGAAGCATTGGCGGATGGTGCAGCGTTTCAACGCAAACTCAAGGAAGCAACAGGCCATGTCATTCAGGAAGCCATGCAACGAGCACGTGACCAATTGGCTGAATTCTTGGAACCCGCCGGAATGAGGTGCCCGTATGAGATTTTCACCAAGGCATGGCCTGCGAAGATTGACCGGCAAACAATTGACAGTATTGATGGGACGCTGGAATCCAAACTCAAGGCTGAACAAACAGAACATCTCGTAAATCTTGCCCGCTTGCTTGGCCCAATGAAGTCACGATGTGAGCGAGCAGTTCAGCGTATGATTGAGTGCGATCAGTGGCTCGCCATCGCAAGGTGGGCACACCACGATTCCTGTGTCATGCCGGAACTTGTTGACCACGGGATTTGGCTTGAAGAGGGCCGTCATATCCTTCTTGGGGTTACGCCTGACCCGGTCACTTACGGCCTCGGTAAGGCCGCCAAGAAAGGCGATAAGCAAACTTTAGCCTTGCTAACCGGAGCCAATTCGGGCGGTAAGACAACCTTGCTTGAATGCCTCGCATATGCATCGATCTTAGCACATATGGGCTTGCCTGTGCCTGCTAACAAGGCCCGCATCGGCAAGGTTGATGCGCTTCACATACTTGCAAAAGCAGGCGGCACACAGAGTGCAGGTGCGCTAGAACAGACACTGATTGAACTTGCATCTGTCGTTAGCGATGATATGCCTAAACTCATCCTTGCCGACGAACTTGAAGCCATCACGGAACCTGGAGCAGGTGCACGTATCATCGGAGGTATGCTTGTCGCTGCAGCATCACAACCCGACACAACAATGATGCTCGTCACTCACCTTGCACCAGCGATTCTCGAAGCCACAGGCCGTGATGATTTACGCGTAGACGGTATTGAGGCACGTGGCCTTGGCGAAGATTTGGAATTGGTTGTTGACCGGACGCCACGAAGGAATTATCTGGCTCGTTCAACACCTGAATTGATCTTGAGACGGCTTGAAAGAAAAACATCAGGAGCGATACAAGATTTGTTCGTATCCATTCTTGAAAGATTTGAACAAGCTTGAAAATCGGCTTTTTAGACGATATTAGACCTATATGTTCAAATGCATAGTGATTTCATAACTTTTTTCATGCAATTAAGCGATGATGGAAATTTTATGTGGAACGGAACAGAATGGATACCTAATCCTGACGCAGCGGTGGCGACACCAGAACACAAATTAGGGGGAGAGGTCGAAACGCCTGAACCTACCCCTGAGCCGGCATCTGAACTCATGGCATCCCCTGCCCCCATCGCAGTGAGTCCCTCTCCCATGGCCATGCAACCAATGGGGGAAATGCCTGGCGCAATGGCCACAGGTATGGCCCCCTCCTCTGGAGCCTCTGCAATCAACATGGCTGCAGCACTTTCAGTGTTCAAATACGGTATTTTGAGCATCATTGGAATGCTTCTGTCCGTGATTGTACTGGGAGTTGTCTGGGCAGGGGCAATGGCCGTTGCCTTCGCAGGAACAGGTGATGATGGTGGTGGGCCAATCGCTCTAATCAGCGTGATTGGTGCCCTTCTCATCACGGTTATTGGGTACGGTCAAATGATCATTTATCCCGTAGGTGTGGCCTTGAAAGATGGACGCAGTGATCCTGTTGCCTTTGGGTATGTAGATTCGTGGAAGACTTCCATTGCTGGATTTATTGAATCCGTTGGTGTCACTGCTGGTATGGCGTTCATCATTGGAGTGGGAGCGTATCTCGAAAGCGGAGCCTTGATTGGGATTGGTGCCTTTGCCTTTGGTATCTTCCTGATCGGATACGTACCATACATGGTCCGTAAGGCTGCAGAAATCATGAATTGATGCAGTGCATCAATTTGGTAATTCCAACTCCACCGCAAAGAGCGGGTCTGGGTCGGTAGAATCGTGGTATGCGACAACTACTCCGCCATCATTGAGAATTCCCAGCGAAGCAAAGTCAAAGCGAATGTCATTGCCAGCTCCTGAAGTGGAGTCAAGGTCTCCAAGTCCGATGTAGGTGAGCGTGTCGGGAGTCATGTCCTCACTGTATCCTCGGACATGATAGACAGTATCAACATCAGGCCCTTCCGTTGACTGGTAACGAACATTGAGAACGAAGAGGTCAAGTTCACCGTTGGCCTGGAATTCCCATTCTTCGATGAGAGAAGCAGTCTCACCCAACGTGTAGGTGTAATTGCTCCAAGTTATCGCGCCATCGGTTGACATGTAATGTGTAAATGATGTTCCCGAGTTTGAAACGCAATGCAAGGCTCCTGCACGGTCAATTTGACAGTATTCCGATGGAAATTGCACTTCCAGTTCGTTCCAAGAAAGGGTCGTATCCATGTAGGCGGCGTTACCGTTGCTGTAATACGATGGGAACAGAAGTCCACCGCTTGGAACGGGAAAGGCCCGCATTTCCTTGTGTGGCTTATTGACATCCCAATACGCCGGAAGGTCATCGGCAGTAAAGTCAAGGTCAAGTTCAATTGACGGGTCTCCACCACTTCGGTCAGGGAATTGGAACGGGTAGTAATTCAATCCGTCCACGCTGATTTGACCGCCTGCATTTTGTGTTTGGTGCCAGAAGTTGGAGACGACAATGCTGGCCCACTCTCCGTTTCCTAGAGACGAACTGATTGGTCCAACCACTTCAACCTGCCATGAACGGTCGTAGAAGGGTTCGGTGATTCGGTTGTAACACCAAGTCCATTCGCCTTCGGACTCATCGTAGAGGAGAGCATAGAATTTGTCAAGTTTCAAATCCCCACCCACGTAAGGATACCACGACATGGAAATGATATCGCCATTTGTAGCCTGTACAATACTCCCTTCGCCTAGGCCTTCCTGGCCTGGGTTGGTAGGTATGAACGTACGGCATTGAGCATCGGGAAGTGCACCCGGGATGTAAGTGTCCCATTCATGGCCACGGTCTGCGGAATACACTGGATATTCACCGCCAATGTTCATGATTTGTCCTTCAATTGACGTGGCGAGGTAATGTTCGCAACAGTTTCCTCCATAGGTTGCATCAAAGACAGCCCATGTGGTGTTGGTTGATTGATTGGTTCGCAGGTCTACGGTGACGAAGTTGGCCTCTAAGTCGTGAGATTGCGCATCGACTCGCTCATAACTTTCCCAAATTGAGGAGATGTCCTCATCCTCAACCGTTCCAGCACCATCGCCAAAACAACCCGCAAGCAGCATGGAACATACCAGTGCTAAACTCAACAAAGCCCGTTGCATGAATGTCCGTCCATGCGGCGTGATTTGAAGGCGTCGCTTTGCGGATAATGCTCAAAATGATGACAATTCCTTATGAAGTCGGATGAAACCTTCAGCAGTAAACGAACCCATCCAAGTCAAAGCTTCCCCGTCAATGCACAAGACCCATGGGCGTATTCCACTGAGCGATTCCATGGTTTCTGCAATTGCTTCACCCTCTTCCAGAGCGAACTCATGCGGCTCGCTTGAGAGTAGAATGCCCTCAACTCCGTGCTCATTGAGTGCTTCTGCATTCACAACAGGGTACCCGGTACCTTTCGTTTCAAATTCGGGTACCTTGAAGCCAAGCGCTTGGATCATGCCTGCAGCGTAAGTTCCTGATTGAGCAGCCATGAGGGGCTCATGCCAAATCATGGGGACAACGGTTCCACGAGACACGGTTTTGTCCACCTTGCAGAGGGCTGCTTCCACGCGTTGAGCGAGTTCTTCTCCACGCGCTACGCAGTTGACTTTGGAAGCGAGGTCTCGCAACATCGCTGGGACCGCATTCGGGTGTTTGACATCACAGACAAAGGTAGAATATCCTTGTTCCACGCACCACTCATAAACTGCTTTTGGATTTTCATCACGGTCCAACACCACCAACGTTGGTTGGGCTGCTTTGATTTTTGAGAGGGTAGGCGTTTTGGTACCTCCAACAACGGGAACGTCCTTGACTTGGGCTGCCGGATGAATGCACCACGGCGTCCTCCCAACAATAGATGTGGAATCAAGACCCAGGTCAAACAGAGTAAGCGTTAGGCTTGGTACGAGCGAAACGACTCGCATGGGCATCCCTCAAACAACGGTAAAGTGGACAACGGTCCCGTCAACTTCGAAACGTTCAGCACCAGCAGGAGGTGATGCCCCTTTGGGATGGAAGACGCACGCTGCGGTACGGGTTTCGGTGGCCACCCATTCTTCATCTGCAGCCATCATCTCAGGAGCATTCTCCATCCAAACTTCCAACTCAATGGTCGCCTCAAGTGCGAGGTCAAGCGTCTTGCGACGGGCTTGTACCCGGCGAGTGATGTCACGAGCCATTCCTTTTGAGAGAAGTTCAGGCGTGTCGTTCATGTCCAACACCAGACTCACGTGCGATGTTGTTTCACCGTGGGTAACCTCTACGGTCTGGGCGGCGAAACCTTCTCGTTCAACTCGCTTGACTTCGACGTCCGAACGCTCGATGGCGATGTCCATGATGGTCGCCGTTCCTGCGTCTATTTCAGCGAG
>Ga0222717_10004181_pt1 | contig 10699 bp, 10 predicted proteins | sample C33_18DmetaG_FD_165053 | JGI IMG/M metagenome (GOLD analysis project Ga0222717, IMG submission 165053) | Estuarine water microbial communities from San Francisco Bay, California, United States - C33_18D | ecosystem: Environmental > Aquatic > Marine > Unclassified | place: USA: California...
GTCTAGTGGTTAGGACACCGGGTTTTCATCTCGGCAACAGGAGTTCGACTCTCCTACGGAGTACCAACAAGAGTATATTATGTTCATTCCAAAAATTGGAACACGAAAGTCTAAGTTAGCTCATGCGTACACACTAATGGCAAAAGAAGCAGTTGGCCTTCAAATGGAAACTGTTCTCATAGATTCAAAAGCAGATTTAAACCCTAGTACATCCATTGAAGAAATGGGTGGCAAAGGCGTATTCTGTAAAGAGATCGAACAAGCTCTTATGGACGGTGATATTGACATTGCTTGTCATGCATTTAAAGATCTCACTCGAGATAATGACAAGTACCTGGAAGTACCATGTGTAGTGACCAGAAATGACCACCACGACTGTTTAGTAGGCAATAATATTAACCCTAGGACTATAGGTACAAGTAGCCCTAGAAGGATCCAGCAGATACGAGATTTATATCCTAACGCTGAGATAATTCCTATACGTGGGAATATAGATACTCGAATACAAAAGCAAGAGAATGGAGAATACGACGCGATAGTATTAGCTAAAGCTGGTCTTGATGCTCTTGGTATATCTGATAAGATAAGTAGAGTATTTGGAACTGCTGATATGTTACCAGCACCTGGTCAAGGTGTTATTGCTTTACAATGTCGAAAGAGCGATAAAGACTATATGTTCTCAGTATCAAAAGTTTTATCTGATAAGAATTGTCTTGATACTTGGTATACTTGTATGGCTGAAAAACAAGCATTAATAGAAATAGATGGAGATTGCCACACGGCAGTTGGAATGTTATCGGCAATAGAAGATGGTATTATAAAAATAATCGGCAAAAACTTTGAGACAGATAAGCTAGGTATTGTCTCGGGACCTATGCATGAATACGAACAATTAGGATCTGATTTAGGACGATCGCTAATATAATACCAACCTACTCTACCAGCCTTTTTTAACTCTCATATCGTACTGATATTGTTTGCACTCTCGAACCGTTTCAGAAATACCTTCCTCAATTTCTTGATCGCATAAACGGTTTAACTCTTTATTACCTTCCATAGCACTAATAGAGCCTACTACTAAAATCACCCAAAACACAATAGTCATATTTAAATCCTTTTTGGTAAATAAAAAAAGGGGACCCGAAGGCCCCCTTTAAGGTGTGTTACTTTATTATTCTTAGAATAAGTTAGTTACACGTACTCTTCTGTAATACTTGTTAGTATCAGCAGTTAGTGCACCAAGACCTTGTGCGTCTTCAACAGCACCCTGTGCGAATGGATTAGCAACCATACCATATCGAGTTTTGAATCCGATTTTTGGTTGGAAACTATTCTCACCAACAGCACGTACCATTTGTAATGGAACGTATGGGCAGTAGAATAAGCCAGCGTCAAATGCGCTTGATCCTTTGTATCCAACTACTAGGTAGTTAGATCCAGCGAATGGATCGATGTACACTCTGAAACGTCCGTTAAGAACACCAGCAAAAGTATTGCCTGTGTCATCAACTTCAAGAGTGTTGCTGTTAAGAGCAGGGGCGTAGTCAAGTACACCAGCCATTTGCAATGCAGAAGCTACGTCTGAAGAACAGATAACCAGGTTACCTTTCCCTCTACGAGTTCCCTTCGCAATAGCGTTAGCTTCTTGTTCGATTTGGAACATTAAGCCTTTGAACTTCTCTACAGACCATCTACCATTTGCATCAACATCTAAGTCGAAAACACCTGCAGCAGCGGAGCCAGGAGCACCAACTTCAGCAGTTTTGTAGATTGTTCTAACAACTTCACGGTTGATTTCTGTTAAGATCTCAGATTGAAGAATGTTAGCAAGTTCTGTTTCAGCGTCTAAGCCGTGAACAGCTCTTAAGTCCTGAGCAAGCTCAGTAGTGTATTCAGCTTTTAAAGCTCTTGTCTTCGCAGCTACTGTGACTTTCTCGATTGAGAATGCCATTTCAGCGTATCCAGCACCAGCTCCATCACCTAAAGCTTCACCAGCACCTGTGTCAAGACCAGTACCGGTCGTGATTAGTGCGCTGTTAGCGTTTGGTAATGTATTTGCGTGTGTACCAGCTCCTGAGAAGTCAGTATCAGCTTCGTTATAAAAAGCCTCGTCACCAGCTTGTGAGCCGTAACGTGCTCTCATAGCAAAGATTAAACCTGTAGGGCCAGTCATTGGCTGAACACCACAGATGTCATAAGCGATCAGGTTAGGAACCGCTCTACGTACTAGACTAATAAGAATTGGGTCATAACCTGCGTTAGGACCTGCAGCTGTTGCAGCTGAACCGAAACCACCAGTACCAGCATCATTAGTTGGTGCTGCTTCTGAAAGTAAAGAAGTCATGTTCGCTGACAAATCGCCAGTTTCTGATAACGCTCTTTCAGTGTTTTCGAGGATTGTTGCAGTTACTGCTTTCTTATGAGAATCAGTAATAGGTGAAAAAGAATCGTGCTCTAAGATAGGGCTCCACTTTTCCACTAATTGTTGATAGTTACTCATTTCTATCTCCTTTTAAATTAAATTAAGTTTTGTTAAACAAACCAATTATTAATTATTCTTTACTTCTTAGTGTTGAAAGCTTCAACTAGAGCATTGATAGAGTTATAATCAGAAGCTGGTTTAATCACTTCCTGTTCCTCTAGAATAATTTCGTCTTCTTCGACATCCTCAACTTTAGGGGCAACTACTTTGCCTTCACTAAAGAAGGATTCCTTGATTACTGAAAGATTTTCTGCATAAGCATCTACATCTTCAACGTCAAGCTTTTCAGAAAGTACTTTAAAACGTTCTACCTGATTTTCAGATAAACCTTCAACCATACTTTCAAATACTGTTACAGCTTTCATAGAAGCAATAGTATTCTTAAGTTCAATATTTTCATTGACTACAGAATTACTACCTTCTTCTAGTTCAGCTACTTGCTTCTCTAAACTCTCAACTACATCAAAAGTCTCTTCTGATACTTCGATGTTGTGCTCAGTGAAGAGTCCTTTCAGACCGTCAAGTAATGATTCTGCCATTTCAACTTTAATGCCAGCTTCTACTGCGATCTTGTTCTCTTCCATCCACTCTTTAACTACGTAATCAAGATACTTGTCTACATTTTCGACAACGTCTTTCATACGAGTATCAATAGCTTCAGTTAGTTCAGCTTCTAATTTACTTTCTAGTTCTTCTTTCAAAGACTCAGTCTTTGTTGCAACTTGTTCGTTAACAGCTGCTTCGAATACTAGCTTAATGTTTGTTTTGAATTCTTCAGAAAGATCAGTACCTTCGAAGATTGATTCGATTGAAGCTTCCACTTCAACGACTTCTTCTTCAACAACAACTTCTTCAGTAGATTCTACTTCTTCAGCAGTTGGTACTTTCTCACCGGCTTTTTCTTGGCCAGGAGTCTTTACATCTGATTTCTTGACTTCGACTTCGCCTTTCTTCTTCTTGACGTTTTCTCCACCTTCAGGCTTTACAGGCTGAGGTACTTCTGAATAACCGTCATCAGCAACGAATTTATTTTTGTCGTCTGCCATAATTATTTCTCCTTTAATATCTATTTAAATATAAATTAAATCTATTTGCAAATTATTTATTAATTGTTTAATTTCTCAAAGAACGAACGAATGTTTGAAACATCCTTGCTGCCGTTGCTTCATCAATTGTTCGCACTACACGATTAACCTTTTTCTCGACTTCCTCGACAATCTCCTCGATGGCTTCAGCTACTTCCTGAGGCCTCCAAGATGAAGAAGCGATATCGTAATAATACTCTCTGTTCTCCATAATGCCATTAACAAATGCATTTGGAGCTGAAGGATCAGTTACAATGTCTACAGTTGCTAAATGAAAGTCTTTTTGAACTTCCATAACACCATCTTTCAATTGCTTGACTGAACCCAATCCTCTTGTTGAGACGCCGATTTTAACACCTTCGTCTAATAAAGATTTTACAATCTCACCCATTGGAGTAGATAAGATTTTAGCTTTACCGTAGAAGTCGTTTCCTTCTCGTCTCATTGAAGTAATTAAGTGTGATACTCTGTCACCGTTAATAGTTGGTCCGTCTGGGTGTCCCAGTTCTCCAAGGGCACGCTTCGGTTGAATAAATTCTTGATCGTAGCGCTCCATCTCTTTTTCAAGAGTTTCACTCGGATAAGTACGTCCGTTTCTATTTTTTAGATCACCTTGCATGAAGATACCTTCGATAAAGTGGGACTTAGATCCGTCCTCTTTAGCTTCAGTAATTACTTCAAGGTTCTCATTTAGTTCTGTAATAAGTTGCATATTATCACCTTAATTAAAATTCTTTAAATTATTTATATACTTTTATGGAGTGCCGCCTGCACTTTTACTATCATAAAAGTTCTTGTTTAGTTCGCCTCGTTCTGTTGTCTCACCCGTTTTTCTACACTTAATATATGTGTATTGGGCATTACCACCTGTTGGAGTATATGTTCTAACTCCTGCAGCTGTAGTTCCGTTGGCATCTGAATAAGTATCCGCGGCAGTTGCTGCGTTATCAAATTGCCATATTCCGTTACTACCAGGTACTGAAACCCAAGCCATTATTAAGCTCCGGATTGAGTAGCAAACTTAAGGATTTCATCAAACCCTTTTTTATCTTTCATCATGTTAGTTTCCATCTCTTTACGATTTTTAGGATTTAATCCTTTCATCATTGAATTGAGATGCTTAACATCTTTAAAATCTATTTTTACGTTTTGACCATTTTTAAGTCTAATATTACCAGCCTTAAAATTAGCTTCTTCTAAATTCTCTTCTAAACCATCTTTGTGATAACGTATTGACTTAGCTAGACCAGGGTGGTTATCAGCTGCATCATCAGCATCACCGTAATGATCTATAGCAAATTTGAAAACATCCTTTGGCTCGCCATTTACGTATGCCATTCCATCGCCATGCATTGAGATTTTAACGTTATACTTTTTTTCCATAGAAGCTTTTTGGCTGTCGCTACCGATAAAGTCTATATCAATTTTAGATTCGCTTAAGTCAAAGCTTTCTGATATTAGGCCTAATCCTTCTACTTCTTCGTACATACCAGAAGCAATATATCCAGCTTCTAGTTCGACGTCGTCATCATCGATATCGTCGTCTCCGTCCATATCAATTGCTTTATTAGTAACTTCTGAACCCTTAGCGTATGCATATAATGATTTCATTTCACCAAATGCTTGTGCTAATTTACCTTGCCACCATTCTTCAGGATCTAAACCGTCGATTTCTAAATACTCTTGAATTTCTTCAGAGGCATAACAGATAAAGTTAAGTTGCTTCATCATCATTGAGACTTCTTCTTGGGGACTCTCAAGAAGGTCTGCTGATTCAGAAACTTTAGTCATTAAACCTTTAAATGTTAATTCTTCTTTAGCCTTTACTGAGTCGCTTTCGTCAATGTTTCTTGGCATTTTAAATGGCTTTGCTTTAGCAGCAGCTCCATTATCATATTTCTTTTCGTCTTCCCCAGCTTTAGGATCAGCCGGACGCTCTTTCTTAGTCACCCCTGGAATTTCTCCAGTGTGAATATGTTCTGGCGCGACTGGGTGTTTAATCAACTCAATCTTATGCTGATCTTTAAATGCTCGCTCTTCCGGTGACTTTGGTTGTGCCACCTCAGAGAGTAGGTCTTTAAAGTTTTTCATATTTAGTCCCTGTAATTTCTTATCTAATCTATATTTATTATCAAAATGGATTCGTTATTAAAAGCCTGAATCATCTTCGGCTTCATCTGGAGCTTCAAGCTTCTCTTTCTCCATCTGCTTATTCATTTCAGAAAATTCTTCTTCTGTAATCTGAAGAATGTTTCGTATAACCCATTCTCTAGAATAATATTTTCCAATATGGTCTTCGATATCACGTAAAGTATTCATTCTTTCACGTAGTATCTCTGCCTGTTTTAGCTCATCGTAATAATTATCTTTAGCAAATTCATATCGAATATCATTACGGATAGCATCAAATTCGTCAGGTGTTAACACTCCTTTGAGTATCAACTGCTTCTCAAGCATTATATTAAACAACCATGAGAAACGTGTTCTAATTCTTTTGATAAACTTACCAAATTTAAGTTCATCTCTTGTTATTTCTGAAGCTCTACCAAATGTTGCTTGACTCTCTGGCTCTAAACGAGTCAATGGTACTTTCAACGCTTTATATAATTTACGTTGGAAATACAACATATTAGTATCATCACTTAAGCCCTGTGCACTACCACCAGCTAGAGTATCAACTTCAGTTGTTCGTTCACCACCTCTTCGTGGGAACCAAAAATCTTCAGTCATTGTCAACATCTTACGTGAGTCATTTATCTCACCAGTTGACGAATTATATTGTAACTTATTCTTATGACGAGTCATCATATCTCTAAGATACTGTTCTGCTTTCGCCTTCGGTAAGTTACCGACATCAATATAAAAAATTCTTCTTTCAGGTGCTCTTGTTAACGTGTAGATAACAGTAGCATCTTCTAACATTCTTAACTGGTTTAACGGCTTGATCGCTGGATGTAAATGAGATAGTACTAAACTATTATTCTCATTCATCAAGCCCGATGTTACTCGAGCTATACTATCCTTTGATATCTTAAAGCCGGTAGTTGACCCATCGTTTCCATTCTTCGATGAACCAAAACCACTTTCTGAGTACATATAATACTCATTCTTAATCTTTTTAGTAGGGACTCCACTATGAGGATCCTTACTCTTTTTGTCTACTTCGCGAATTAACTTAAGCTTACGAGGGTCGCAGTATCTTAACTCTACAATTCCCTTTTTCAATTGCTTCGGATCTATAACAATATGATAGTTTAACCTACCATCTACATAGAACTTGTGAAACATATCGTAACCATTATTAGCAATGTCAAGCATTGCCATAATGTCTTCAAACTCTTCCGTAATACGTTCTTTTACTTTATCAGGCAGTTCAGCCTCACCTAAAGTAATCTTAACTACACTTTCGTCAATCTCGACAGAGATAGCTTCGTTAACTACGTCATCAATCGCCTGAGCAATTTCAGGCTGCATTGCCATATTCCTATACTTTGTGATAAGTTCAGATTCAGACTTAGCTGCACCTTCCATATCAAGTATAGTACTATAAAAACCACCAAGTGAATTACCACTAACGGTAATTGCACCATCATCATTTTGAGGCGCCACAAACGAGGCGACTGAATCGTTCTCGTCTTGTGGCCTCGATATTTCAAAACCAAATAATTTCATATTATATTACCTAAATTAGGTTGTAGGGATTCCAGTAGCTCCTTCAACACGCCAGAAGTCGTAACTGAAATTGACCGTAAATTCTTCGATCTGATCTACTGTACTCCAGTCCATTGTTATCTGGTCTACTGTGGTTGGATAAACCCCTTCAAAGACGTATGTTCTAATTGCGTCTCCATCTTTACTGTATTGTGTTATTAATGCGTTAGATTTATAATCTTGCGGTAATGCACGGAGGTTGCTATCGTGGGTGTTGATAGCATTCATCCAAGCTTCCATACCGTTTCTGACTATGAAATCTTCGTCGTTAATGATTGTTACAGTCCAATCTGCAAATGTTCTATCACCTGCATACTTAATCTGACGTCCGAAGTAGTTAGTATTAAAGGTACCTACGGTAGAGGCTGGTATACCAGCAGCTCTACACATAAATGGAACCTTAAAATCTGCTTCTGGAGCAACAGGGTTAAGAATTTGAACTTGGAACAGACTTGGACGAGCACCGCCACCAGTTAACTGTGACTTAAATTCATTAATGTTAAATGCCATGTTCGTATTCTCCTTTTATATTATTTATTAACCGATTGAGCCGACAATTTCTTCAAACTCAATCCCACTTCGTGTTGCCACAAAGGTTAACTCAATAACGTTAATTGACCTAGCAGGCTTAATAAAGATATTAGCTTTAAATTTACCTTGGTCAACAACTGCAGGAGTATTAACTGTAGTGTCTGAAATAACTCTAAAGTCAATAATACCTCTTCGTCCTTGAATTTCTCTTAGGAAAGGTTCAACGATATTCTTAAACTGTGTCTGAGAAAACTCGTCGTTAAGTTCAAACAAGAATGTTTGTGCAGCATTAGCGATCGCCTTTTCAACAGAGATAAACAATCTACGAACATTCAGTCTATCGAATGCACTTGGTAGACCTAATCCAGTCTTATCACCGAATAGAACAATTCCTTGACCTACTTGACTCATTACTGGGTTAATATCTGCGCTGTATAACTGATCTCTATGCGCTTTATTTGGGTTAAACGCAAGCTTAACTACATTCTTAATTACACCTTTTCTGAAACCTGCAGGAGATTCAAATGGTTCGACTCTTGAAGCCAGACCAGCTGTATCACCGTTAAGAGGTACATATCTGTATACATCATTATACTTGTCGTATCTATACTTATATCCAGAATCCATAAACCAATATGAGCTATTCTGAAGTTTGTTTCTATATGCAATTACGTTTGCAAGTTTTGCGTTTGTCTTATTCTCATCAACAACAGCTTCTTTAGAAGGTGAGATAAATGCAACTGCGTCTTTTCTATAATCTGTGATATTAGAAATGATATAGTTAGCAAGATTACCTGAATTGTCACCTTTACCTTGTAGTACGAATGAAACATCAATTTCATTAGATGCTTTAAACATATCGTAACCACCAGCAAGAGCTGCTAGAGTTGTTGTACTCTCTGTGGTACCGTCAGTACCTATGCCTGAGTCAGTCAATACTGTATTAGCACTAACTTGATATGCAAGCTGAGAAGCTGATAGAACACCGAATTCTTCATAAACAGAGTCTGTTGACCCAGAGCTGAAGTGTGCTGTATTAGCAAGTTTGACCCAAGATGATTTGTTTTCGATTACTTGTTCAGCGTAATTAGATGAACCGTCTGATAGTTTTGCTGTTGGTGAAGTTGATATATCAGAGTACATCTCTAATATAGTTCCTGCATCGCCAGTGATTGCACCATCTTTATCTTTTACTAAGACATGATAGTTTCCAGTTTGAGGTTTCTTACCAAACGAACTTGCATATTTCCACTTACGATCAATTGTTAAGTTACTTAAATCAGTTTCTGCAAGCGTATACGCTCCGTTTAAACCAATATTAAACTCATGTGATGCAATAAGTGAAGTGTTAGAAGTAGCAGTACCATCTGCTTTCAAAGTAGTATCAGTAAAACTTGCTACTGATATATCTTGATAGCCGACAGAAGTATTACCTATCGTTACAACATCGCCTGGAGCAAATGTGTCTGCAGCAATTGCATTTTCAGGTGCAAGTTCAAATATAATGTTAGTTGAATTGAAGTTCAACGTTTGACTGATTTGAGTATTACCTGTTAATCTTGTTGCTGGGATATTCTCTGGATCACCTGCATCAACAGGAGCTTCCAAACTAATAACAGCATTTTCGAATGAAGTATCAAGTACATAAGCAACTTCAAGTGAATTACCTAGTTTACCTTCATATAACGCTTCAAAGGCGCCATGTCTTGTTGCTGCTGCGTTAACACTTCCATTTGCGTGTAATTGTACATCAGAAGCTGATGCTTTAACTGCACCGTTATCTACTCTAGCTACGTATAATGCATTCGCGTACGAAAGATAGTCTGCTGCTACAAAGAATGTCTCATAGTTATCGTTGTTTGGTTCACCAAAACGCTCTACTAATTCATTCTCTGAAGAAACTAGTACTGTCTCGCCGACCGGACCCCATCTAAAAACACCTGCAATAGCGGCAGGTGGCGTTGCGATGGCCGGAACCGATGCTGATGCGTCCACTTCGCGAACTATTACCGAAGGACTTACGGAAAAAGCCATATTATTTCTCCTTTAATATTATCTATTTAAAACTTTTGTCTAAAATTAGTTATCACTATTCTATTTATAAAAACTGAAGGCTTATCAGATCTGCCATGATTCTCTTGCGAATCCATATCCGTCGTCTTCAACTGCATCATCTCCACCATCATCAATAAATCCGAATGGTAGTAGATCTTGCTCAATCTGTTCTTCTGTCTTTTGTCTTAACCGCATCATAGTGTTGATATCGGTAAGATCTTTGAAGAAGGCCTGGTCTGATAACCACGAAAAGATAACTAAATTCATTACCAAATCGTCGTGCATCCCAGATTCTGCTTCGTAAGAATTTCCCCTTTTGCTAAAACGCGATAACTCTTGTATTGTGTTATAATCCTGTAAGATTAGCTGATTTTGTTCAATCAGCATTTTTAATATAGAACAACCGATACTCTTAACACTTTTTGTTGTTCTTATGCCATTATCTACTCTTTTACCAAATCCGCTTGATATCCGTTTACCGGATCTTCCTGCATTCTCAGTAAAGAGAAGGTTTTCATAACCATAGTCCATCAAGAGCACATCTGATACTTGTTCACCGATATCATTGATTTCGATGAGTACCGAACCCTCGTTGTACATTAATCCTATTCTATATATAATTGCCGCGAAATCCACGGGACTCACTGTGTTATCTCTATAGGTACATACTTGTTTATAAGGCATAGATGTAATATCAATTACATTAAATGTGCTATAGTCAAGTCCTTTACCGCGAGATACGTCAACTGTTATTACATATGTATGATTTTCTACAGCTGCTTCATACTGTGTTAAGTTTTCTCTTTCTTGTATTGGTCGGGAATATGCTAATTCT
>Ga0222717_10004184_pt1 | contig 10696 bp, 12 predicted proteins | sample C33_18DmetaG_FD_165053 | JGI IMG/M metagenome (GOLD analysis project Ga0222717, IMG submission 165053) | Estuarine water microbial communities from San Francisco Bay, California, United States - C33_18D | ecosystem: Environmental > Aquatic > Marine > Unclassified | place: USA: California...
CTTATTTTTACTCCAGCATATATTTGTTGTGTCTTTAAAGGAATTCCTACTTTATTGTATTCATCAAAATCACCTGTTGCTTGTAATACTAAATTTACATTAGGAACTATCATTAAGATTTTTTTCTTTCCTAATTTATCCATAAGATATGCAACGACCATAAAAGATATTAAAGTTTTACCTGCAGATGTTGCAAGCTCAGCCAAACATCTTCTATACTTTAAAATTTTAAATGCTGCATCTATTTGATATTCTCTAGGTTTAAAATCAGGTTGGCTTTTAAAAATTTCAGTTACCCATAATCTGAATTCGTCTTCTTTAATTTCAGTATCAAAAATATTAGTTATATTATTAAGAGAACACTGAAAATCATAATCTTTACATATATCTAATATTTCTTTCCATAAACCAGCAGGGATCTTATTTCTTTTTACAAATGATACATTACCGTCCCACACTCTCTTTTTAACTAAAGGGTGAAAGCGCCAACCTTCAATCTTTTTAGTTAAACTACTTTTTAGTTGTTCATACTCTAATTCAGTACAAGCATCAATAACTAAAAACTTTTTATTTTCCGAGAGTGATAATTCCATTAGTATTCTTTATCGTCTAAACTAATTCTATTTCTTATTGCAAATGCTAAATTATCGCAGGTCTTTATGCATTCTTGATAATAATCCATATGAGATTGAAGCATTTCCATCTGTGTTCTTAAATGTGATAAATCAGCTTTTATGAAAGCAACCTTTTCTCCACTGGTTAATTTAACATCATAGTCAATTGAATATTCCCTATACTTAATCTTATAATATCTGTCGTATGCCGCTTGCCTTTTTTGTTTAGTAGTTTTAAAATCTGTAATCTTATCTAATAAAATTTGCCTATAAGATAGCATGTTTACTTGGCACTCCGCTAAATTACGAACTTCTTTTAATAGACCAACTAAGTTACTTATTTTTATTTTCCAATCATTTCTATCTTTAGCTAATCTTATTGCTAACTCTTCATTAGCTTCACCAGTAGCTGAATCTTTATAATCCATTAAAATATACCTTTATCATTATTAATCTTTTTAAAACCCTTTACTTTAGGTTGAAACCTCTTTTTTGGCTCAGGAATAGAAAACTTAGTTTCTATGTTACTTAATTTAGATTTATTAAAATTAGAAAATAACTTTAATTTTTTATTACTGTTTTCTAAATCTTTATAAAAGTCATCTACTTCTTCGCTCACAAAATTATTATAATTTTTTAAATTCATCATATGTAAATAATATCTAATGAATCCTTTGTAAAATATTTATCAAGGTCTCCTAAGCACCCAGATCGATTAGTATACTCCCATTTTACTAAATCGTTTAAATCTTTTACTTTTCTTTTAGGAATGTCAAAATCCTTTAACAACTTATCCCACATAAATACAGTTTGGCCGCCTTTTAATTTTTCTATCATTCTGCTTTTACCTTCCAAATCATTATCAAAGAAATATCTTGCAGTAGGTATTTCATTAAATTCAATTATTTGTTTTTTAACTCCGGTTAAGCCTATAGAATTATTCATAAACATTGCATCTATAGGACCTTCAAAAATAGAAAAGTCCCGTGACATATCAACTGTTAATATTCCAAATAACATTGATATTTTATTTAAGTTATCTAGCTCTTCTTCTGTAACACTTAGATTTAATTTTAACCTATCATATATTCTTTCAATATTCCACGTTTTATATTTAGGACCACCATTGCCACCTAAGTCTCTGGTTTGGAATCCTAATATTTTACCCTCAGGAGTTAAATTAAAAACATACAGTTCTCTACGCCTAGGATCAAATCCAAATCTTTCTGTCTTATGATGGAGTAATCTACTTTTTAAATAAGGGTACGCTTGATATGTTAACGTGTTAATTGGATATACATTAAAACCTAATGCTATTTCATCAAAAGTTAATGCTAATTCTTTTGCTTTATCAAAAAGATAAAAATCTAGATTTTCACCTAATGAAAAATGTTTTCGGTTTTCTTTAATATAATTAATAACATTAACTCTATCATCACCTTCAAAATTTTCATTATGTTCTGCTAGGAATACATCTAAAGATGCATGTGCAGAGCAATTATAACAATGAAAGAATAAATCGTTCCAATAAATGTTACCTCTCTTTTTTCTAGGAGTGTCATGCGAATCACCACAATAAGGGCAGGCAAAATTTAACCTACCTTTACTCTCCAGTATTCTTCTTTTTTCTGGGTGAGTATGGTTAGTATGAAGAACTCGGACCACCTTATCAATGATCCGAGCTTTCATTTCAGAAGATATTATTACTTCTTCTGCCATACTTATTAAAGATCTAAACCATTAATGAAATCATCAAAGTCATCTTTCTTTTCTTCGCCTGCTGCAACAGGTTCAGCTTTAGGAGTTTCCTTTGTTTCAGTTGTTGCCTTTGTGGCAGCAGCCTCAGTAACTTTAGTATTTACTGGCGCTGGTTTTGATCTAGTGATATTTTGAATTGAATCACCAGGGGATGTAAATTGAGATAATACATTCATTACCTTTCCTCGTATTACATCATCCCATGCTTTATAACCCCAAGTTGTTAAATCAGGAGCATCCTTTAATAAATCCAATATTGCTTTACGGCTAGCATCATCATCAGATACTGCTTCACCATTGATTGTCATTGGAGATTTATTACCGTGGAATTTACTTGAATCATAATTAGGGAAACCACCTTTCTTTGAAATTACCAATTCAAAATTCTTTCCTTCAAATGGATCAAATACTTGAGTAGGTTCATCAAATTGCGGATTCAGTTCTTCATCAATTTTAGTTTTGATTTTATAACCAAACTTCATGATTTTAACTTGTCCTTCTAGATCTCTATTTTGTGGATCTTTTATGATTTGTACCAATGCATAGAATACTTCTCTACGCTTTAAACCTTCTGACATCTTTTTGTCAACAGCAGATTCAGAGTTTCTTAGTTTAAAGAACATATCCTGTACAGGACATTTTTCTCCAACGGTTGAAGGGGAATCAGCGAAAAAGCCGTTTCCTTCTCTGTCTTCTAGCCAGTAGACATACTTTCTTTCAAATGGTTTTCTTGGGTTTTTAGCATTAGGTAGAAACCTAATTAAAGAACGGTAAGTTCCGTCCTGTCCTTGATCTGGTTTAGGTGAATAAAGATCACTCCCTGCGGAAGATGGTCTTTCACCAGTGTCTAAATCTTTTACACTTACGTTAAAAATGTCAAATTCGTTTGCCATGTTAATTGCCTTTTTTTGTTATTAATTTATGTTATGATAACAAACCTCCGTATCTAAACGCCTTTTAATTTATTGCCTATTTACTTCGCCTTGTTATCGCCTTTTAAAAGTACCAAACTTTTTAGTACCTTTGTTTATTATATATCTCACAAGACAGTTTGTTTCAGACTATTTGTACATTTTTATCTATTATTGCAGTAATATCTCTTTCTCTTAAACTTAATATAATTTCTTTATTGTATTTAATTTCCATGCCTGCTAAATCATGAAAAAGAACCTTCATTCCTATTTTAAAATCAGTATCTTTAACAGATTCCCCTATTCCTATTATAGTACCTGCATAAGGTGGAGCAAACTGCCCGTCTTTTTTTAATAAAATTATACTACCTTTTTTGTCAGGTTGCTCATCCTGTTTTAAAAATATTCTATTTCCTAAAGGTTTTATCATTTTATTTTAATTTTTTTTATAGAAAGCTGAAACAAAATTACTAAGTTGCAATATAATTTTTAACTATTCAATGTTAGAAAAGTATCTAGTTACTAGCTTTTAAGGCTTTAAGTATAAAGTAGGCATCAACGATGTCATCAATGGGTTTAGGTATTTTTGTGCTGAAGTCTTTTCCTTGGCACCATTTCCAAAGTTTAGTGTTCCTTAAGCTCTTATCATTAAGAACATCATTTTGGAATGCTTCAGCCATATAATGTTTATTAGCATTTCCTTTCCCAGCTAACTTTTTTACATGAGATGGTTGATATACTGATAAATTTTCAATAGCATACTTATCAATTAATTCCTTTCTTAAAAAAGTATTATATTGAATAATATCTATAAATGAATTACCCTTAGAACCATAAGAGAATCCTTCTAATGCAACAGATACCTTATCCCCTTCGAATAGTGTAGAAAAAATTCCAACCATTAGTGAACTAATATTACCGGCATCTTCTAACTTCTGTCTTTCTCTTGGCAAAAATTCTTTACTCGTAACTTCTCTATTATATGGAAATCCTAACAGAGCATTACTATCCATTAATTCTTTATGTACACTAAATGCTTTTGGTATTTTTTTACCTTCTTCATCCCATATACGCTTTCCATAATTAAAAAAAGTTATAAAGTGGTATTTCCCGTCAGATGTCTCTACACATGCACCTGGGCTATTTAAAGAAAAATCAATTCCTATTCGAATCATTATAATTATATTCTCTTGCCAATGACTGCACCTAATGCAGCACCTACAAGACGTGAGGTTAATAAATCATAAAGAGCACCTTTAGTAACACCTAATACTTTAGCTACTGCTTTACCTATAGTTTTTCCTAATGCAAATCCAGTTAATCCACCAAATATGCTTCCTAGAATACCTTCATTAATTATTTCTTCAACACATTCTTCTAAGTTCTTACCTTCTTTTTGTGCTTCCAATATTCTATCAACAGTTGAATCTATTGCAGCTTCCTGTTCTTCCGTAAGGTCATGTGATTCATTTAGTAGATTCATAATGTCAATTGACTCATTATGATTTTCAGTTAAATAATCTTTAAAGGTTTTCATTTGTATTCTTTATTTGTTTATATATTAGGTTATGTTAACTACTACATCCAATATGTTATAACCGAATGTAACGTCAAAGGTTTGAAACTCTATAGTGTTACTTGAAAAGTTTAGATCCAACGCACCTATTTCTGTAATAAACATATCTTTAAGTTGAACTGTTACAAATACAGTACCATCAGCATCTAACATTTGTACACCAACGCCTTCTGGTAAATAAGGGTGCTTTCCGCTTAATTTATAATAATAATCAAACATTTCAACAGCCATCCAATAATTAACATACCCATCAAATGCTTGCATTGTAACAGTCATAGTCTTATCAAACAATTGTTGCTTTGGTACACTAGATCTAAATGCTCTCTGATTACCTGGATAATCTACTTGTGTGACAGCGTCAAATGAAGGCCCTGGTAAATTAAGAGATTGTATTCCATAATTCCAATAATCAATAGGTTCTTTAATTAACCCACCTGGGATTCTTGTAAGAAACGGTTTATACTTACTAGCTATTTCTTTAGGTATAAAGTTTCTAGGGAAGTCAAATTTAAACTGATTATTTCTTGCGCTTAATATCATAATTTATTAATATCTATCTCTGTCGTCAAATTCTCTACTATCCTTAATATAGGATGAGTATGAAACATCATTATTTCCCACTGTATAGTTTTGTAAATTTTGTGCAGCGGATTTATAAAATGCAACCTTTTGAGATTTTGTTTGTGCAACATTTGACGCTTCACGTATGGCTCTGATTTGTTGTCTCTTTTTAATCTGTAACATACTAACCCTTTGTGCTAATCTGGCTCTCTGCTGTATTAATCTTATTTTAGAAGATTTTAAATCTTTAGTAAGTTCAGCTATTTCATTTGTTAATTCTTCATTACTATTTTGTAAAGATTGTATAACTACATCATCTTCTGATGCAGAAGTTACTAATTCAGCATTTTCTGCTTTAAGTGCTGTAATCTCATCTTGTAATCTACCAAGCAATATACTATATTCAACTCGTGCCTCTTCAATTTGTCTTGTTAAAGTTATTCTATTAGCATCGTCTACAGATAACCATATACCTTGATATAAAACCGATTCATCTGATGTTGACCCATCAGACGGGTCAATCATTTTTGTAGAAATATAAAAATTATTATTAGATAAAGCTAATATTTTTTTACTATCAGATCTAGTTATTCTAAAAAGAACTTCTCCTTGTGATAAATCCACTTCATCAACTTGTGTATGATTTAAAATATCAATATCATCTTTATCTCCAATAAAGTTTAAATATAAATTTCCAACATTACTCAGATCAATAGGCTTATCTTCACCGTCAACTTCATCATATAATGTAAAAAGATAATAATCATCAAATTGTGATATTCTTATCATACCATCACCCTGCGGTAATGGTTCTTCATTAACCGATAAATTAACAAATCTTTGATAAAATTCTTTTTCAGTTTTAGTCAAAGATATATTAGTCCTTACACCACCAACTACCTGTTTAGTTGAGGCTTTCTTTTGTATTTGTTCAGCCTCCGATAATTTATTTTGTTTCGCTGCCATTGTTCTCTGTTATTGTTTGTATTTTGACTGGTGAAATTGCAGCCTTAACTTTTATTCTATCTCTGAACGTTGTTACATAACTAGTTTTTACTACTAATTTTTCAACTATTTGTTCGGATGTGTCTGCTGACGTACTTGCACCACCTGTTCCTACTACTATTTGTTTTCCAGTATCATTATTAATTCTATTATATACATTGGCTACGGTTGGTACTACACCTAAATTAATTTGAATCATCTGTCTTCCATATTTCTGTGTATCAAATGAAGTTAATTTAGCATTCTTAATTATTTGTGTAGCATCAGCTTTATTGTATAATCTTAATACATAATTTATTGAAAAGGAAACTGCACTATTTGCATTTTTAATAATAGGCCTAAATAACACAGGTTCATCAAAGTCAGTGTCTTGTGATATCACTTGAAAACTAGTTTGTGTAAATACCTGCCCTACTTGTTCAGTAACACTTATTTCATGAAATACCATATATTGCCCACCTGATGAATTTAATTGTGCAATAAAGTTACTAAATGAAGATCCTGTAACCTGCCCTGATAATTCAAAATAATCTCCTGCTTCTGATTGAATTACTTGTGCATATAAATTATCATAGATATCTCTATTTAAAATTGATACAGAATTAATTTCTTGCATTTCATAAAAACTATATGCATTTTCAACAATAGTTTCATAAATACCAGTGGCCTTGAGTGTAATAGGTGGAGTACCTAAAAATCCTTGCCCTTCAGTAATTTTATAAGCTACACCATTAGGCTGTGCTGCATCAAATAAATTATTCATAAAGAATAATGATGGAACTCTCCATTCAATATATGTAGCATATAATTTATCAGCAATTAATAAAGGATCAGGATTAAATGTAGGTGTATCTGTTTTTAAAAAATTAATAGATGAAAGATTTAACATTACACCATCTCTCCTAGGTGCTAAAGTTTCGAATACAATTCCATCAAAACCTTCAAAACTAAATCCTGAAATAAAATGAATTCTTATTTTATCATAAGCAACATCCAATTGAGGCGTGAATGCTTGTAAAAGATTTGCGCTATCAGTTAGCTCCGGGCTATAATCATTATAAGGAACACCTATATCTGTATCTAATGAAACATACTGTGTTTTGGCTTCATTGTTAGATACTGCCGAGATATCTCTATAGTTACCCATTATTGCTGAAACACTATCAGTATTAAAGAAATAAGTTCCTTTAGTATTAGCATCTCTCATAAGCTCAATAGGATATGTAGCAGTATTAAACGTAGTAGGTGTTGCCTGGCTAGTATAAACATACTCTATAAGTATTTGCTCAGATATTTGTATAAATCTTGATGATTCCATTCTATTTTATTTATTTACCATTGTAAAAACTTTGGTGTGTAATTTAAACCAACCCCAACATAAGGAGTAACACCATTACCACTTAGACCAACCCCTAGCTGTAAACCTAATCCTAGTGTTTTTCTATTTTGGTATTGTAGATCTTTAAATGCTTTACTGTTTTGATCAATTAATATACCTTCAGCACTATTAAATGTAGTACCAGGATAATCTGTTGAAATATTAACAAATAATTCTTTTGTTTTAGTATCTCTAGTTAAAGCAGCAGATAAAAATATATTCTGATTTAAGTCTATTTTAGCATTACCAAAATCTATATATGTACCGTCAATCTCATAAGGTACAAAAACACCAACCTTTCTAAAACTTTTACCCCATGAAGCCGTATCTGAAAATGTTAAAGCAGAATTAAAATTACCTACAACAGTATCAAGCACAGTAACTGGTACTTCTACAATTACTTCTTTAATAACGGTTTCAGTCTTAATTATAGTTAAAGGTGGTTTTTCTTTTTCAAAATCTAGCTTGCTTTCTACCTCTTCTAATGTTAAACTTAATGCCCTTATCTCCGCTGCCGCATTACCATTTTTATCTATATAGTTTTCAATAGTATCTAATGAAGCTTTCCAATTATTTTCAATTCTACTTGCCTCACCTCTAGCCGCATCAGTAGCATTACATTGTCTAAGTAATAAAATAAAAAGCAAAACAATTCCACCAAATAAAAACATCCTAGTGTTTTTTGGATCTGTTAAAACGCCAAGAATATTTTTAATAATTAAAATCATTTAATATACTTCATTAATTTATTAGGAGTTACTTCAGTAGCTCCATACTTTTTTGCAATTTTATCTATAAACCTTTTTTCTTTGCTTTTCATTTGGTCTACTTCTTCAAAAAGACCATCTCTTTTCTTTGCTAAACTTTCAATACTCTTTTGCATTAAATCTAAGGAAAGTTGAATTTCCCTATATCTACTTACATAACCATTAAGTTCTTTTATTTCTTTTTTTGTCATTTTAAAAATATTTAAATTTTAAGTTGTTTCATAACCAGAAATTCCTCCCTGGAGAGTTAATTTATCAGATATTATTACCCAGCCCCATTCTGTTTTAGTATCTTCCTGATCGATCACTGTGGTTAAACTGTAATTCCTTCCTCTGTTAATTGATTCTGCCCCATCCCATATTAAATCTAAAACTCTTACCACAGTAGCGCCTTGGTTCGCATGCCCAGCATTGGTGGTCGTATCTATTGTATGGAATCCATCATACATGCCGAAATTTCCAGTCTGCATCCAACTCTCCCAAACATTGGAAGATGATGGTATTTTGATCCTATATCTAGGAAAATGTATTCTTACTGTTCCATAATAACTAAGTGTTTCGGTCTGCCCAGGGGGATTACTATTCTTTTTGTTTTGAGTCCATAATGTTGCTTGATTTTTAATTATCACAGTAAGTTTTTGTCCAGGATACAGTCCCGTAGGAAAATTAAAGTTACCTAAGTAATTCTGTTGCCCAAGAGTACCACCACCACCTAGATTATTATCATACCCTAACCCATATCCGAAATTTAAGAAAATCACAGGCTTATTAAGATCTGCTTGTAATGGCATTGCTCCTGGTGTTGGGAAAGTTGTACTAAACGAAGGTACCGCATTCACCAAATCCCATCCATATTCATACGGTGCTACTTGTGGAGAAGCATAGTCATACATCGGATTACTATTTTGTACACTATTTGTGTTATTATCTCTCTTATGCACATATGTTCCTGCAATAGCAGTTTTATTTGAATTAGCTGAAAAGTATTCGTTATACTCATTAAAAGATCTTACACTTATTGTTAATGAATTATCCCACGCACTAAATCCATAGGCTGGAACTGGACTTGATGGTCCTTCACTTCCCATTCCTACTCTAATCATTCCTGCAGATACTCCCGATATTGTTTGAGTACCACCTAGCCACTCATGCATACTTGATCCTGGTGTCATACCAAAGTAATTTGCATCTCCCGTTTTAATAAAAGTAGAGGTACTACCTGTCAATACACCTTGCATATTATTATATTGGTAAGTATTAGCATTAGGAGGGGTTGTACTAGCTGGTATTCCTGACTTTGTCCAAGTACTTTGCCCAACAAACCTAGTGTGTGGCATAAGTGGCTTAGTAGGATCGCCGTTTGTATAATAATTATAATCAAGAACTATACTAGGATTAGCTAGCGCACTAGATTGTTCATTTCTTAAAATTATTTGACTATTTCCTCTAATATAAATATCACCACCTACATCCGGATCACCAGCTGGCGGAAGCTGCCTTAGATTTTCTATAAAAATATCTGCAGTGCCACCAATTTTACTTTGCTGTATTGTAATATCACCATCAGATGATGTTGCTAATATTCCACCAGTAGCTGATCTTAATTGAATTTGCCCAGCAGGACTAGTTCCTTGTGTAGTATCTAATTTTAATTGCCCACCTGAATTTAATTGAATATTTTGATTTACAGATGATGTTAAATTAATTAAACCTGCCTGTAATTGTATAACACCAACTTGCGAGTTTTGTGATAAGTTAACAGGAAACCCACCACCTGCCTGGAAAACTGTAGTGTTTACTGTACCTGCTGTAGTTAGTACAAATTTGTTTCCAGCGGCATTTGAACCAGTACCTACATCAATAAGAAAGTCTGAATTTTCACCACCAAAAGCTGCTATATTTTCAATTCCTGTTTGGAAAGTAATTGCTTTACCTGCAGTATATTGTTGAGATCTTTTTGGAACATTAACCTCAAAGCCTATTACTTGATTAAGATTTAATGCAGAGGTTGCTTGTTTTGTTGCTGATAAGACTAACCTATCATCATTACTAATTCCAATGCTACTCAATTGGCTTATATCTACTTGTTCAAATTTCTCAGGATTACCGACCGTATAACCCCCATG